>CAACVD010000006.1_pt1 | contig 92285 bp, 126 predicted proteins | sample 2381771 | NCBI WGS metagenome assembly CAACVD01 (sample SAMEA5211965, study PRJEB30684) | marine metagenome | biome: Marine; feature: Epipelagic; material: Water | collected 2015-10-15 | depth 15 m
TTTTAATTTTGAACATCAAATGGACATGGAGTTATCTAAAAACTCATTTCCATATTTCTTTCAAAATGTATTGGGTTGGGAGTTTGCCACACATCAACAAGAGTGGCTAGAGTTAATGAACGATACTCAAAGAACAGTTATCATTTGTTCAAGAGGTCACGGTAAATCAGTCTTTATGCACAGTTGGGTTGTATGGAATCTAATCTTTAGAGAGCCGCCATATCAAATGCTATACATTTCTTCTAACCAAAAGCAGACTTTGGTTCACATGAGAGACATAGATAAACTATTCAATCATCCAATGTTAAAGAAATACAAACCTGCTAAGGGTTGGGCGATAGGAAATATTACACTTACTAATGGTAATCAAATCTTAGAGCGTTCCGTAGGTTCACAGATTCGTGGACTTCACCCTCAAGAGATTATCATTGACGACCCTTTGAAAGAGTTTAGTATGACAGGAATTCAAAAGGTTACAGATTGGTTTTATGGTGACATGATACCAACACTTCACCATACTGCTTCCTTAAGAGTTATCGGAACTCCATTTAGTTACACAGATATTTACCAACAACTCGCTGAAAACCCTGCATATACTCTTAGAACATACCCCTGTCTCAATGCTCTTAATGAACCTCTATGGCCTAATAGATGGGATTATGATGCTCTTATGGCAAGAAAGGCTGAAGTCGGCTCTCTAATGTTTACAAGAGAATATATGTGTGTTCCTATATCTACGGGAACTTCTCTATTTAATCCCGAATATTTGGAAGGGGCAAAGAGCAAAGACCATGTTTTGAAACCAATGCGTAGAGAAGGCTACAAATATTATGTTGGCATTGACCCTGCTATTTCTACTGATGGCGACTACAATGTAATTACAGTATTGGAAGTGGATGAAAACGATAACAAAACTATTGTGTATATTGACCGTTCTAAGAATGTAGAGTTTAGAGAAAACATACAGAAAGTAAAGTTGATTGGTAAAGTGTTTCAGCCCGAAGCAATATTGTTTGAAACAAATACATTTGCTAAGTCATTTACACAAGAGATTAGAAATGTTACAGACTTAAATGTGCATGACTTTAACACCACTAGAAAAAAGAAAGAAGAGATTATTCTAAGTTTACAAATGAATTTTGAGAATGGTAAGATAATATTACCTTACGCTAATGAAGAAAGCCGTCGAGTTACTTCTACTTTAATAGAAGAATTATCTATGTTTGCTATTACAGACAAAGGAAAGTTTGAGGGTATAGGAGCGCATGATGACATGGTTATGAGTTTAGCATTGGCTAATGCCGCAACTCATACAATGAGTGAAACATTCATACTCTTAGATGACATGGGATTATTTGACCCGCCAAAGGTCAATAAGTATAAACGCTCTCAAGGAGTCATGGGAATTAATTTTTAGGTGATGTGAATGCCAACAGCAGAAGAGTATGAAGAAGGTTCACGAAACATGGCTAGGCTTGCTGAACTTCAAAGAGAGCAAGACGAAACTAAGGATGAAATTGAAGAAGCGTTAGGAAATAAATTGGCTTCTGTAAATGATTATATTATGTCGGATTATGAAGCAGTAAATTTACTTTCTAAAAATCTAAACATTAATGCTAGTGATGCTAGAAAACAATTGAGTTCTTTCCCTAGTGAATATTCTATTGATGGTGAAAACATACCCGACCTTGTAAGAAAGATGAGAAAGGCTCGAAGGAAATTAAAAGGAGAACAAAGAACTAGAATGGCTAAAGCGATTGATACTGTTATTGATGGCTATTCCGACCACATTAACAAATGTATAGATTCTATTTATTGGATTAAACCATACAAACCTGCAATACTTAAGATGGGCTTTAATGAGAAAGACTTAATGAAAATAAATAAGATTGATTCTGTAAATGGTAGAAGAAATATTATTGATGCAATATGTAAGTATTGGGAGAGTGACTTAAAGAAAACAGATATGGTTTACTCTAAAGAATATGCTCAATTAGAAAAAGAATGCCGTCTCGCTAAAAGAGATTACAAGCAACAAATAAAAAATATTACAGACCAATCCATTACTAAGAGCAAGAAAGAAAGAATACTGTCGTTTATTGAAAGTGAGATTATCAAGAGTCCTTCTATTGGTGCTAAACAAATACACGATAGAATGCCAAATACTTTGCATAAAAGCACAACAACAAATATGATTTCTAAAATGGTAAAGAAATTAGATGTTGCTAATGTTGATGGGGCATATTATAAATTACCAACAATGCTTAAGAAAAACATTTGGGCTTATACTGCGGCATTTATTGATTCGGATGGTTACATTACAATGGATAGAAACCATAACCCTAGAGTTGGGCTTATTGCCACAGGAGAAAGAGGTAGAGCATTCATGGAAGAAATGCACAAGAGTATTGGCTTTGGTAAATTGCATCTAAATCAAAAGTCTCCTCAACAAACTAGACCTGTTCAAAGATTAAATTTTTATTCCCAAGATGATGTTATGAATCTTCTAACTAAGTGTTTGCCTCATTTTAGATTAAAGAAGGGTAATGCTAAATTACTTATGGAACTTATACGAATGAAGAAATCTTACAAGAAAGAAGATTGGTATAAAGGAAGGTGTGATGAGATTTTTAAACTGATGAAGTGGGAAAATCACAAAGACCATGTTGGTTTTGATTGGCTAAAAGAAGGAATATATCTTGATAACATACAGAAATACAAAGACAACTGTAAGATGTCTATAATGGATAGTATGGAAAATATTGGAGGGGCTATTATCAAAGCAAATGAAATGGAAGAAAAGGGTCTTTCTTGGTATGCTAAAGGAAACAACAAAAAGAAATTCCTATTGGATAAAGATGGTGTTAGACATGCGGCAGGTGCGGCAGTTTTTAGAGGAGATAAAGTTTTGATTGTAGAGCGTTCTCCCGAAGAAGATACTATGATAGGTATGTGGGAATTTGCCGGAGGTAAAGTAGAAGAACTTGATGAGTTTAATGCTGATGGAACTCCCGATGCAGAAAAAGTTTGTATGATTGAAGCAGGTGAAGAGTTAGGATTAAAGAAAAAACCGTCATCTAAACTAGGGGTTCATTTCGATAGAAACATGAAACCACCAAAGAAATATCATTGCTTTAGAATAGATGTAGATGATGACTGGAATCCTACTCTATCGTTTGAACATAGTGATTACAAATGGATTACTATTGATGAATTGAAAGAATACCCCGATGACAAATTAAGCCACCATGTTGCTTACTTAATAGATAAGATGTGATAATATGAATACAAAAGAATGGGTGATTAGTAAAAAAAAACTACAATTCAAGTATTGTGGTAGATGCTTTACTGTTAAAGATGTTCACCCATTTGGTTTTTGTAGAAAGTGTTGGGAACAAGCGGGTAAACCAAAGGGGATGAAAGTATGAGTTGGCAAGATATATTGAAAAGAAAATCCGGTAGAAGAGGCAAGAAAGCCCGTAAAAAAAGAAAAAAGCCTAAGAGAAAATCAACAGTAAATCAAGCGGGTAATTATACTAAACCTGCACTTCGTAGAAGAATATTCAATGAAGTTAAAAGAGGAAGCAAAGGAGGGGCGGCAGGTCAATGGTCGGCTAGAAAAGCACAGATAGTTGCTAGAAGATATAAAGCGGCAGGTGGTGGCTATCGCAACTAATTGGTGGAATATTCTAAAAGCCAAATCAAAAAGGCAACAGGATTTAACCCAATGGACACAAGAAGATTGGGGAAGTGCCGAACAGCATAGAGCGAAAGCAAAAGGAAAGAAGCCTAAGTCAAGAACTAAAGGAAGATATATGCCTAGAGCAACTTATCAAAGAACAGATAAAAAAACTCTAAGGTATCAAGATGCTAAGAAAAGAAGGGGTCGTAAAAAAGGTATTCAGCATGTTGCGACAGGAAAAAAGTTTAGTCAAAAGTGATTATTATGTGGCAAAATATCTTGAAGGCTGACGGTAATAAAAAACGAAGGAAAGGCTATCTTCCGAGTTTTCCCACAGCGCATCAGTCTTTGTCAAATTGGTTTGATAACACAAAGAAACGAGGACAAAGAATAAGCAGTAGATATGCTCCTAAAAAGATACCATTTGGAAATAATGACAGGCAACTTACAGATAAGCCAAAGCGTGAGCCTAAACCAAAAAGACAAATTAAACCAAGAACATTAATTGATAACTATTTTGAAATGTATAGTAATCAAGGTAAAGGACAACCAACTCTTGCAGATATTAAGCGAGAAGAAGGTAGGCCACTTACTATTGAAGAAGAACAAGATTATTACAAACGCATTCAAATGAAAAAGGCTGACCCGAAAAAAGGAACGGGTAAAAAACCAAAAGGTTCAGCAAGAAGACTATACACAGATGAAGACCCAAAAGATACTGTTCCTGTTAAATTTAAAACTGCTCAAGATGTAAGAGAAACTTTCTCAAGTTCTGCGTTCAAAGATAAATCTCATAAAAGACAATCACAAATAATTAATTTAGTAGAGCAAAGATTACGAGCCGCAGTTAAAAATGCTAAAGACCCTAAAGTAAAGAAAAGGCTAAAAGCGGCACACACTTACGCTAAGCAAAGAAAAGAAGCGAGTAAGCAAAAAACAAAGAGCAGAAGTAGAGGAGCGTTTACACGATGAATTGGAAATACATACTAAAAACAGAAGAGGAGAAAGCCCACTGTGGAACTCATAAAGAAGATGAAAAGATACTTTATGGAAATCAAAAAAGAATTGATAAAGACAAAGATGGTAAGATAACAGGAAAAGATTTTTCTATGCTTAGAGATGAAAAGAAGGCCATGAAAACTGATGCTCAAATAGAAAAAGAAATACTTGCTGAAATTAAAAAAGAAGGTGGGGCATTAGGCATGAAAAATCTAAAAGCAATATGTCCTCCTAAAGAATTAAAGAGAGTTCTTGATGCTATGAAGAGAAAGAAAGTTATATTCATGCACAAAGATGGAGACATTTATACACATAGTCCGAGATGATAGTATGAGTTGGCATATTATTCTAAAGGAACTTACTTGTCCTAGAGCGACACAGGACTTGAAGTTAAACACTAAGAATAGAAATGCCGCCATAAAAGCAGAACATATACAATATGGCCCACTTAATGTAAAGAAGCCCGAAGGTTATTGGGAAGATATTGCAGACTTTTGGAATACATCGGTAGAGGCCGCTAAAGATTCTAACTGCGGTAATTGTGTAGCGTTTGATATATCTCCTAGAATGGAAGAATGTATGCCATTAAAATTAGACGACGATGGTAGATTAGGCTACTGTTGGATGCACCATTTCAAATGCCACTCGGCTAGGTCTTGTAGAACATGGGCTAAAGGTGGCCCGATTAAAGATGATAAGCGTTCTAAAGAAAATCAAATGAGGGGCAAGCAATGACGCAAGATATTGAAAAGAAGGCACATTGGTTTGAAGTCTTAAAATTCAAAAGGCGATTTAAGAAAGTCGTGAGAAATAAAAAGACAGGTAGGACTAAGACTGTTAAATATGGCCAAGCAGGAAAAGCCAAAGATGGCGGAGATAGAATTAGACCAAGCACAAAGAAAGGAGATGCCTATTGTGCTAGAAGTATGGGAATAAAAAGAAGACTACCTAAAGAAAAAAGAAATGACCCTAATAGCCCTAATAATTTAAGTCGTAAAAAATGGAAATGTAGAGGAGAAAAATCTACGAGGTGATTATTTTGCCCTATGAATTAAGAGTCGGAAAAAACGGCTACTATGTAGTTAATACAGACACCAACAAAAGAAAAAATAAACGGGGCATGTCTAAGTCAAAAGCAAAAAGATACATGGCCGCTTTGTATGCTAATAAAAGCACTAAAGAATACGACAAAAAACCCGAAAGAAAGAAAAGCATTAGCGGTGGTTGGCGTAGAGTTTTGAGGAAAGCCTTTGCGAAGATTCTATAATAGATAGAATAGTCCAAAGTAAACGGGGGTTGTTGTCGTGGCAGAAAAAAGAAGGCGGTTCTCTTTCACTAATCTTTTCAGGCGCACTACTCCGAAACCTGCTGACAGGAATATCTACAACATGGGTATTCAAGAAAGGCAGAACAATTACATGATGACAGCCCCCATCATCTACTCTATGGTTCAACAATCAGTAATTGTTAGAACTTGTATAACTCAACTAAAGCAGGAAGTCTACAGAAGAGGTTATGTTTGGGAAAAAGCATTTGAAGCAAAGTGTAACAATTGCGGAAAAACCCACACAAGACCTGTTCAAGAGTGTTCAAGATGTGGCTCTACTGATTTGAAGATACCCGATGTTAAGCAATTAGAATATGCTGAAAAGTTCTTAGAGGGTTATGTAAACTCATCTGAGCAATTGTTCATTGATGTCTTAAAAGAACTAGAGGATGATTTGAACATTATGGATGACGCATACATAGTTATGGTTAAAGAATATTTCTTAGACGGTAACGGTAAAATTAGAATGCACCGTGTTAAGGAAGTTTATCGTGGCGACCCTGTTACTATGTTTATCTATGCTGATGAAGATGGTGTAAAAGGCAACAAAGGATTTACTTGTGTTCATCATAGAGATATTATTTCAACTGAACCACACGATAGTTGTGATACTTGTGGTTCTCCTCTTATGCCTATTCACTATGTCAATCGAGCAAAGGGTGATGAACAGTATTTCATTGAAGGAGAAGTATTACATTTTAGTAAGTATAGCCCATCAAGGCTCTACGGTTTTTCCCCTGTAATTACACTTTACAATCATATTATGACTTTGATTGCTATGGAGAACTATGTTAATTCAGCCTATACTAAGAGCAGAATGCCGAGAGGTTTGTTAGCGGTTCAAACTAGAAACATGGATTCAATGAGAGCCTTTTGGAGAGGAGTAAAAGAAAAGATGGAGGCAGACCCACACTTTATTCCTGTTATGGGTATAGAAGCAGAAGGCGGTAAAGGTGCTGTTGAGTGGATTAAGTTCATGGATAGCCTAAAAGAAATGGATTATATTTCTGTTAAGGATGATTTGAGAGATAGAATATCAGCGTTCTATGGTGTCAGTAAAGTCTTCATGGCTGATAATACTACAAGCGGTGGATTAAACAACGAGGGTATGCAAATACTTGTAACTAATAGAGCCGTTCAAATGGCACAGAATGTTTACAATGAATATGTATTTCCTTATCTTGTAAAGCAATTTGGTATTACAGATTGGAAGTTGAAGTTACCTCCTAGCGAAGAAGAAGATGAGATTGCAGGACTAAGAAAGAAAGAGATTGAAGTCAATATTGCGGCTTCAATAAAGAACTTAGGTTTTGAAGTTGATATGGATGAGGATGGTAACTTTACTTATAAGAAACCCGAACCAAAAGAAGATGAACAACAAATGGGTGATGATGGAAAGCCACTTGAAAAAGACCCACTAGCCGGTTCTAATTTAGACCAAAGAGACTTAGATGAACAAACACGAATGTTTGCAGAAGGTGGCGGTAGTAAGCCACAAGAGAATCCACCGGCTACTAGAAATAAACCTTCTATGAGTACGGGGCCGGATAAAAGATTAAGCGGATTACCGGAAGACGCAGGTAATCAAAATGTAGATAGAAGGAGCGAAAGGAGGACAGGTTAATGTGGCAAGAAATTCTTAAACAAAAGGCGGACTTTGCAGGTTTTTTTAGAGATTTTGAAAAGAATAAAATTGCTGAATTGGCTAAAGATGATGGCGAAGGATGGTTAAATATTATACCGATAGCAAAGAAATACGGGCTTTCCGATTCTGCTATACATTTTATTTTTAAAACAAATAACCCTAGTTTTAGAAAAGAACAGCCCGATAGATTCCCAATACCCGCAGTAGACATTTCTTCATATAATAAAGCGATAAAAAAAGACATTGAACATAATCAAAGGTTGAAAATGAAAAGACAGAAAGAAACATATAAACCTAGAAGAAAGGGACAAAGGAAAAAAGGTAGGAGATAATATGACAGAAGATAATAGGCAGAAAGAGATTAGACTAAAGAAAGAATTAGCGAAAGTTAGAACACAGAATGCAAATGAAACTAGAAAGACTACGAAGAATCGTGACTTTTCTGTTGGTGGACTACCACCGGATACAACTCATAAAGCAATAAGAGCATCTAATGATGTTCCCGATGTTATCTTACCCCCACAAAAGAGGAGAGGTAAGAAAGAGAATATTCCATTTTGAGGCGATAATATGTTTATGAAGGCTATCTTACACAATAAAGAAGATGACCTTCATTTTCTTTTGAAGTGTCTAGTTGAAGAATTAGAAGATAAGGCTATTATAAAAGCCGACGAAGAAGAAGACAAAAACTATCTTGATGTAGATAGTAATGCTAATGATGCTTTAGAAAACGAAATTTTTGATTCGCAAGACCAATTTGAACAACTTGAACAAGAAGCAATCGAAAACGCTGAAGTTGAAACACCAAAGAAAGTTTTAGATGAGGAAGATGAAACAGAAAGAAAAATAACATTCAGTTCTGAATTTTACCCCGAATTAAAACTAGAGTTGGATAAGGCAAAAAAAGACGGAGACTTGACTCAAAAACAAAAATTAGATATTGTTTACAAAGTTAGAAAAAAATACTACGACAAATTCATACAAGAGAACAAACCAATGGAATTCAAACTAGGGAATACCGAATACTCCTATACTGTCAAAGAAATAGAAGACACTTGGAAAGAATATACGAATAGCAGAAAAACATTTTTAGTAATAGAAGAGTTAAGGGCTGACACAATTAAACTAACTCAATTACAAAATGAACTTGCGGCATTTCAACAAAAGGGTAAAAGAATTAAACCAAAGTCTAAGTTGGGTTTTAAATATACTAAGGATGATGAATTTGATGTCCCTGCACCTAAAACAAGATTTGGTGAGTATGCTCCTAGTAGTAAAGAAGGAAAAAGAATAGCCGCTTTCATAGGCAAAAGACAACGACTAAGAAAACAACTTGCTAGTTTAGTAATGGAGCAAACAGAACTTCAAGATAAAGATAAAAAGGATAGAATAAAACCTTACATAGAAGACAACAAAGAAAGAGAAAAGCAAGCCAAGAAACTAAATGAAAAGGAAAAGAAACTCAAAGAACAACTACAAAATGTAGAAAGGGAGTTTGTAGAGGATTGGAAGAAAAGAGGCTTTGCTCTTGATAAGGATGGCAACCCCGATTTATTAGTAAATAGACAAGCAACTGCTAAAGAAATAAAAGAAACTCAAGCAAAAATAAAAGCATTAACTACCGAAGTAAATAAAAATAAGAAAACAATTGCGAGAGATGCTAATAACTCTATTCGTGTTAGTTCTCTCAAAGTCTTAGAGATGACAGAAAGAAATACAGGACAGCCTGTAAATGATTTGAAAGAACTGTTAGAAGATGAAAGAATAAAGACTTTGTTAGGGAAGAAAATGAACCCTACAAAGGAAGGGGTATCTATCATTCCTAAAATACCAAACATTGCATTGCCTCATCACTATATACCATTCAAAGGAAAATATACTGACGAAAAACTAAGAGAGTATTTGAAGACTGATTCCAAAGCAAAGGGAATGAAACAGACTAGAGGCAGAAAAGGTGCTATGATAGTTGATGGTCAAGGTGTCCAAAAAGAAGCCATACAAAGAATATTTAATTATTTACAATATCTATTAACCAATATACAGGAAGAAGAAGAGGGTACTACTCGGAAAAAAATAAGCGAATTAAGGCGACTACTAACTGAAAGAAACACAAAAATATTAGCGAGTTTACAAGATAAAGAAGAATCATTAACAAAATACACAAAGCCATTTTACGAAACTCTACAGAAAGAGTTGAGAGAATTAAAAGACATTTCAAAACTAAAAGGAACTAGTGATGAAAAGAGAATGCTAGTTGCTAAACAAATATTTGAAGGCACAAAATATGGACTAGAGATGATAAGAGACGCTATTACTATTTTACAAGGAGATAGTGTAAGCAAGGATAAGTTAGAACGATTAGTAGATAGAGAAGAAATAGCACTATCGAGAGGCAAGATTGATGACAAAAAGAGTCAAAAGCGGAGAAGAAAATTAGAACAAAATAGACAAGCCTTGTTAGAGATAAGAGAAAAAATTACAAAATTAAAACAGAAGATAGACAAGCAGAAAGCAGGAAGAGAAAAAGAACAACAAAAATTAATGTCACTTTCTGCAACACAAAGAAAAGATAAGAAAAATGAGGTTGCCAATAAAATAAGAAGTAAGGTGGCCGAATTAGATAAGAAAATAAAAGAAAACGAGAAAGAAGCAGAAAAACTAACTAAAGATGTTAATAGAAGAATTAAAGGGTTAGGTAAATTCTTACAAGAACAAGAAATTTCTGATGTCAAGGGAAGAAAAGATAAGAAACCAAAAGATGCTTTCAAGAAAGCAGACTTGGTTGGTAAAGAAGCATACAAATACTTCGATGTTGTTATGCCGACATCGGGAGATTATTATTTTGCTAGAAGACAATACCCTATGTTTAATGAGTTAGAAGGTTTTTCAACATTGGAAACAATAGTGAAAGACATCCAAAAAACCCTAGAAGATGATAAAATCGTAAATGCTATCAAAGGAACATACAAAAAACTCACAGGAAAAACTGTCTTTGAACAAGACACCGCTACTACTGATAAGAAAAAGCAACTTAAGAGAGCCTTAGACCAACTGCCGGATTTTGTTAGAAGAAGAGTAGAAATGAAAGAAATGCTTTCACCGATTCCCGACTTCGTTGTAAAAGATATGCTAAAGAAAGAAGCAGAACTTTCAACAGGCTTACTTTCTGCTCTAAAAAATCTAAGTCTTGTTGGATTAATAGATGATAATAGTCCAGTATCTTTTGGTGTTGAAGATACTAGGACTTGGAAGTTAAGTGAGATGGAAAGGAAGAAAGTCACTACAAAGGGTCAAAAGTTTGCACCTATATTCCCTATGATAGTGTTGCCGGAGTTTACTAGGAACTTAAAACAAATAGAAGAAGATGTAAAGGTTGGCAAAACAAAAGAAATTGGAGTAGAGCAAGTCCAACAATATTGGGATATTTTATTCGATAAGGTTAGGGCTAAAGCAGATGCTATAAAACAATTAGAAGATGCTAAAGAACCAAGCGAAGAACGGTTTAAAACTGCGATAGAAGCACTAAATAATCTAACTATTAAAACAAAGGAACAAGAAAAACTTGAGGAACAAATGGAACAATTCATAGAACTCATGGATGAAAAACAAGAAATACTCACAGTGTTGCGAGAAGTAGAAGTGTTTGTAGATAAGATTACTAAACTTAGAAAGGAATACAAGTCCGGTCAAAGAGGACAGATGGTTCAAGATGAAACCTTTGAAGAATCATTATCTAAGTATGCTAATTATATGATTGATAGATTTGATAATTTTATAGATTCAAATAAACCAATACCAGTTGAAGTAAAATTAAAGGATGCTATTGCGTCAGAAAGTAGGATTAAGGGTAAAGCCTTCACACCAAAGGCTAGAGAAGAATTAATAGAAAGAATTGAAAATCAAAACAAAAAGGCTAAACTGGCTAGACCTAGATTGTTTGAATATAATGGATTCATAACTATATCAGCAGAAGATAGTGAAACTATTATGGCTAGTGTTGCTGAAAATAAAAAGGCAAAAACACTACAGGATTTATTTGAATCTAATATTACTGATGAAGAACTAGAAAAAGAAATAATAAAAGAAGCATCAAGGGTCTTAAAAGAACAAAAGAGGCGATATGAAGCAGGAGAGATAGATGCCAAAGATACTGCCTATTACAGAACCAAAGAAAGTATAAAAGAAGGTAAAGAACGAATGCGTGGAGCAATGGAAGATAGGCCGGAAATAAAAGATAAAGAAGGTGAAATTATACAAGAAGCAAGAAAGGGCTTTGATAATTTAGTAAAAGTATTCAAAACTAAAACTAAAGTTTTTGATTTTAGTAAACTAAAATTCAACATAGAAGATAAAAACTTAGTTCAATTATTATCTAATGAAATCTTAGGAAAAGAATTTGCAGAAATGATTGATTTGACAGATGCTTTTGATGCTTACAGAAAACAACATAAGAAAGTGCAGGAAAAGCATTTAGAAAATATAGAAGGGCAGAAGAAAATTCAAAAAGAAGCAGAAGAAACATTAGAAAATATACTTAAGGACTCTCCTATGTTTAGAGGTAGTTTCGGTATGGATTTAAAAGATAGAGGTGAAGATTGATGACATGGGATTATTATGAAGAAGGTAAAGAGTTTACCTTAAAGAAAGAAGAAAAAACAGTAAAGAAGAATATATTAGACACATTAGATAAGAAACAAACTAAGCGTCTAAAGAAAACATTACAGGCCGCACAACCAACAGAATTCTTTGGTCAAGATTTTACTAAGTTAGGTGAGTTAATTAGAGCATTAAAAGATGTAGAGTTAGTTAAGTCCGATAAAAAACTTACAAAGAAAATGAAGTCTATGGATGAACGGAATGTAGATATAGTCGCTTCGGCTACCGAACTCCGTAAGGACTATGAGTTGCTTTACAGGCAGTTAAGAGATTTAGTATATCCATCAAAGGAGGAAAAGAGATGAGCGAAGAAAATACAATTAATGAAGAACTACTTGAGATTATTAAAGCCCTTAGTGCTAAGATAGAGAGTTTAGAGAAAGCAGTTTACAATGACGATAACTTACTAATGAAGTCCGGCTTTGTTGTTGTTGATAGTCCGACTCCTAAGATGAATAACGGAACCATTGGTGGTTCTCCATTAAAGGATGTAGGAAACATGGAATGGAAAGACATTCATAAGATGGTAGAAAATGTAGGTGGTCAGTAATGCCGGAAAGAGTAACAAAGGAAGAAAGAATAGTTAGCCTTGCTATTGAAAAAGCAAGAAAGGCTAAGGAAGAATTAAGCGCAAAACAAAGAAAGAACATTGAGCCAACTCAAGTATTGGAAATAGATACAGACCCCGAAGTTGAGAAGATTAAGAGGCCAAAGGTGCAAGACGCTTCTAAGATTACAAACCAAACTCAAAAGAAAGAAGGGTATGGTTTAGCCGGTGAAACTAACAAGTGATGCCACATGCCTCTCCTTATTGAGAAGGATAAGTCAATATCCACAGATATTCTAAGACTCTTTGAAAGAACGAGAGTCGCTTATCTTTCAGCAAGAACCGACCCAAAGGAATACGGTTCTAAATGGAGAAACGCAGTAAATAAAATTAAAGAAGCATATGAAATGACCGATGCTCTTTCAAATGAACTCAAAGATTATATTGATGAAGACTTATTAGAATCAAATGATGTTTCCGATGTTAGCACTAACAATGCTGAAAAGTTGTATGAAGGAATCAAGGCACTAAGATATTCTTCCGATGAAGTTAGCGACCCTTTCGCTAAAAAATTCAAAGGTAATGTATTAGAAGCATTATTAGAATCACCCGAACTTATGATTAAGTTTGTTCACTATGCTATTAGAGAAGATGATAAAGCACTACCAAAAGAAGCATATTCAATTAAAGATATGAAGCCGGATGAAATCACAGATGGTTTAACAGGACTAGATTTAGAGGTAGATGATGTTGCACTTTACATCATAGAACACTATGGCGACGATAAAGATTCTAAGAAAGTGGAGTCTAAAGTAAAGGCCGCTATTAATATGCTAGAATTAATATTCTTATCTAAGAACACTAAAGAAGAGTGGGTTGAATTAGAAGACATAGATACAGATTTAGACGAGGCTAAGGCTAAAGACGAAAAAGATGATGATAAGAAAACTATTCTCAAAGAAAAGAAATCCGATGAAGAAAAAGCCCAAAGTGATTTCATTGTTCCCAACAAACCAATGTATAGGATATTTACAATAGAAGACATGAACGAACTAAAAGGATTTAGTGGTGAGTTTTATGTTCAAGAAAAATACGATGGATTTAGAATTCAATTACATAAAATAGATAAGAACATAAAAGTTTATGATTATACAGGTAAAGATATTACATCAAAATGTAAAGAAGCGGTTGAAGAACTAAAGAAAAAACATTTTGGTGATTGTATCTTGGATGCTTCATTAGTTTTATTTGATGGTGAAGATTCACTAAAAAGAAAAGAAGCCGTAGAATACTTAGAGGGAAAAAGAGAAGGCAAGGTTAGAATCCATGTGTTTGACATTATGAGACACAATGAAGAAAATCTCATGGAAGATACCTTACAAAATAGAATGCAGATAATGTTTAACAACTACTCTATACATTCTAGTGAGGACTTAACATTCCCATCTAAGAAAGATACTAGAGTCGCAGACAGTCTAAAAGATGTTGAAGAATACGCTAAGAAGATTATGGAAATGCCAACAGCAGAAGGGGCTATGATTAAAGATTCTACATCTACATATTTTTTGGGAACGAAGAAGAACCCTAAGTGGATTCGTTGGAAACCATTTGTAGAACTAGATTTAATTGTTCTCGATAAAAAGAAAAGTGGCTCTAACTTTTCTTACAAATTGGGAGCAGGGCCGGTTGAAGAAGGCGGAGAAAAGATAGAGGGAGTAAACTATCTTGAAGTTGGTAGTGCTACTAACACTAAAGTTTCAGCAGATGTTGGAGAAGTAGTTAGAGTCTCTATTGATAAGGTAAAAGAAGTCAAGGGTAAGCCTGTAGTTTATTCCGCAAAAATAAACGAGATTGCAGAAAGTAAAACACCGGATAAACTAGTTACATTACAAATGCTAATCAATGATACTGACAAGTCTCTCAAATATAATGTAGAAGAAGTGGAGAAAGGAATTGTAGTTACTGACCATATTCACGGTGAGGCTAATATAATAATCAAAGGAGACATGGATGGTTTTACTATCTATGGTTTTGAGAAAGATAATCTAATGGCTAAGAATGCGTTAATGGATTTAGACCTATGGAAAGAACAAGCAGAAGAAATAATGAAAACAAAACAATCTAAACTTACTGTTGCTATCTTTAATTACTTGAAAGAAAAAGGTGCTAAAACACCAAAAGAAGTTCACAACTTCCTAGTTAAAAATCACAAAAAGAAATATCAAGATATATTAGAAAGCAAAGAAAGTAGAGTTAAGGATTGGTTTGAAAATAGAGACGGAATATCTTTTGATGCTAAAACAAAAAAATTGTTTGCCGAGCATGATAAGATATTAATGGACACTATCAAGAAAGAATATGAGACTCCTGAAAAATACAGAAGTGGCGAGTTTAAGATATATCTTAGAGATGACGATAGCCTAAACATAGTAATGAAGTTGGGTGATGAAAGCATTAATTGGATGGTTAGGTTAGATTCTCAAGATGACATTTTTGAGTTGTTTGGCAAGGCAGGTAAGTTTCCTGCTATTGTTGCTAAGAATATTTCTAAGCGTAAATTGATTGATAGTGGTGATGTTAAGTTAGGTGTTCAAAAAGAAGGCTATCATGAATATTTCTTAGACGGCAATAAGTTTGAAACTAAACTTCATGTTAGAATGCTTGAAGTTGATGGAAGAAGAATGTGGTTAGCGTGGACAGGCTATGAACAAAAACCTGCTGATACTGATTCGGATAGAGGCTTATGGAATATTTATGAAGATAAATACAGTAGTCTTGAATTACCTCCAAAAGAGGATTAATTGTTTAAAATAACCGTGTGTATTATATATTAAAAGGAAATTTTTTCCCTTTGAGCGAAATGGCATCGGCAGTTCTAGCAACTAGGAATGATGGGTTTACCATCCTTAAGGCTAGAAGTGACGACTTAATGATTGGCGGCTATGCTAGCATTGAAATTGTTGATAAGCAAAATGATTTAATTACACTACCTGCTTTGAAAGAAGCAGTTATTAAGTTCATGAAAGATTCTAAATTTAGAAATGTCATGACAAACCATTCCAATGTTCAAGTTGGAGAAGTTGTAGATTCTTATAGAGACAGCACAGGTAGGCTTTGGAAATCCGAAGTAGATGATGTTGGTTTCTTTGTAGTAATTAAACTACGAGATGATATAGAAAAAGCCAAAGAAGTTGGCAGAAACATTCGCAAAGGGTCATTGAGGTCTTTTAGCATAGGAGGTCAAGCCCTCCAAAAAGTAAAGAAAAGTAATGAAAACTTGGGTGAGTATAATGAAATCAGCAAGTTAGAATTGCATGAAATTACTATATGCGAAAAAGGAATTAACCCCGAAGCGAGATTCGATATTTTGAAACAAGATAAAGGAGACAATAATATGAGTGATAAACTGGAAAAAGCCCTAGCGGAGTTAGACACTTTGCTAGAAGAAGTAAATACGCTTCGTAAAGAAGAAGAGGCTCTTGATGAAAAGGGCATGAAAGAAGAAGAGATGGCTGATGAAACAGAAATGGGCGACTACGGCATGGACAAAGAAGAAATGGAAAATGCTGATGAAGAAGACATGGATGAAAAAGGCATGGGCGAATATCAAGATGAAGAAGCAAAGGCTTACTTGAGAACTCTTGATGGTGCAGGAAACCAAATTGGAGAACCTGCTGACCGTATCGTTATTAACAACGGTAAGCCAACTTCATCCGACATGCCTGTTGTAAAGGCATTTAACAATGGAGAGTTTGATACTCTTGATTTGTCAGTTGGAAACATTGAGAAAGCATATGAGGCTTTCCGACAAGAACAACTTGAATCACTTGCTTACGACAATCTAAAGAAGTCTTTTGAAGCAAGATTCGCAAGAGAAGTTTCAACAAGAGAGAATGTTATCGCAAAGCAAAACTATGATGCACAAACCGAGATTGCTTCTCTTAAGGATGAATTTACACAACTAAGGAAATCTTTGACAGCAGAAAAGGAAACTATCCTAAAGGCTCAAAAAGAAGCAAAAGCAATACTCCCAACAATGGATGAAATGGCTGAAATGGATTGGTCGGACATTCACAAAATGGTAGGAGGAATTTAAGATGACAGGTTATATTAACACAATCGCAGATTTAGAAGCAAGCACATATGGAATAAACAATCTACCTGCCGGTAACGCTCTTTTGAAGCAAGCCGGTGCTATTGGTGGAATACACACCGGACACGATGGTTCTCCATCATTCTCCGGTAGTGCTGTTAGTGATGTATCAGCACTTTACAACATTGTTTATGGACAGAAAGTATGGTCAATGTTGAATAGAGAAGTTAATGCTCTTTCAATGATTTCAAAGAGGCCATATTCTTCTAGTGGTTGGAGAGTTCTAAAGTCACGACCTGCCGGTGGAAGCGGTAACTTGTTTACTGTTGCTACTGATGGTAATGCAACATTAGCAGAACTTGGTGAAGATGCTCCAAGAGCAGACCTTATTGGTGGTGTTCCTGAAAATGCAGGACTTTCAACTGCGGCTGATGGACTTGGCCCAATTGCACCAACTTATGCACAACTCAACATGAGTCCTAAAGTAGTTGCACACCAATTTGATTTCAGTGAACTTGCTATGGAAATGGCACAAATTGATGATGGTATTGGCGATATTAGAGCGCAAATGCGTGAAGATATGGGTAAGCATCACGCTGAAGTTCAAAACAAAATGTTGGTTATGCCACTAGAGCATTATGGTGAATCATCCGCTATGCCAAATATCGGAAACAACTATACTTCTCTAAACAAGGTTATTACCTCAAGAGCAGAACTACTAGCAATTGACGGTGGAGTTATCGCTACTGATACAACTTCCGCTTCTAACGCTCTAGGAAAGATTTACGGTAGTGAGAGATTTACTGCGGCATCTTTCCTTGATGCAGAAGTAGACTTTGGAAGCGGTTATGCTTCCGGTGATGTTCGTTCACTAACTCTAACAAGACTAAATGATATGATTAGAAACCTAAGACTAGCCGGTGGTTCTCCAAAGGTTATTCTAACAGGTTATGATACTATTCAAGCACTTGCTGACTTACTACAAAGCCAAGAAAGATTCATGGACAGAAAAGAAGTCGTGCCAACTGTAAACGGTGTTAGAGGAGTTAAAGGTCAAGAAGTTGGATTTAGAGTAGCAACATACTACGATATTCCACTAATCCCTGTTAAGGATATGTGCCAAACAGGTAGTGCTTCAACAAAACTAAGTGATTTACTATTCCTTGATACAGACCATTTGTGGCTATCAGTTATGAAGCCAACACAATACTTTGAAGATGGTATCGCTAATGGAAACCCATTCGGTGTCGGAACTCTAGGTAACAGGGCTTTGTATCGAACAATTGGTGAAGTCGGATGTTCCTTCTTCAAGGGTCAAGGAAAGATAACAAACATACAATGAGGTGAAGAAATATGGCATTTAGTTTTACAATAGAAAATGAGCAAATATTAGAAGGAAACATGAGAATAGTTTATGGAACATGGAATGCGGATTCAGTTACAGGTGGAGAATTAGTCACCGGATTGAGCCGTGTAGATGTTTGTGTACTAGGACACACAGGTTCAGCAGTAGAAGCGGCAGCAGCAGTTGTCAATGAAACACTACCTTTGGCTAGTGGTTCAGTAACAATTGTAACAACAAGCGGTGATACTGGAACTTTCATAGCAATTGGACAATAAGGTGATTAGTAATGGCATTAGCATTTACAGTAACTTTACTAGCAGACCACAAGGGAATAACTAGACCTAAAGTATGCGGTGATGAATATGTTGTTGATGCACTAGTTGATGTAACTTCCATCGTTGCGGCAGGTTCAGTTATACCTGCGGCAGACTTTGGATTGTCTACAATACACTGTGCAACAATTACAGGTTTTGATAACGCTAACGGAATACAACCTCAAATCGAGTGTTCAGCAACAGGGGCTTATGAATCAAGCACTTCTCTTGCTCTAATGTTCACTTCACTTGACGGAACTAACGCTACCGTTTCCGATGATGGCAACGGTGGTTCAGTTAGAGTAAGAGTTTGGGGCAACCTTTGAGGTGGCTTGATTGGTAACAGTTAGATTAACTGATAATTCAACAATCGGTAGACTTAACATTACACCAAAGCAAGAAATAACAAGGAAAGAAGAAGCGACAGTCTCGGTAAAATGGGCTGTCCTTCGTCTTTCCGACCCAAATTATTTCTTTAGTTTTGGTGAAGAAGACCGTGAAGAGTTGTTAGCACTTAATGAAAAACTAGTCCTAATGGGTTGTAAGGAAACAGGAAAGGATATTTCAACTGTTAAAGAATTAGCAGATGAACTTCTCCCTAAGAAAGAGAAGCCTAAACAAAAGCCTAAACCAAAGCCTAAACCAAAAGCAAAAACTCCTTCTAAAACAAAGAAAGAGTAATCGCTACATTAAATAGGTGGAGACTATCTCCATCAATTGAACAGGTGAGAGTATGACAGGCATAGGCGGTTGTAGAAGTAGTGGCGTATTAGGAGCAAGTGCGGTTGTAAGTAATGAAAATGCTAAGTTAATTAGCATTCATGCGGCAATCACAATTGCTTCTAATGCGGCAGTTACAGTTAAGGTTTTCAACGGAACAGATAACACAGGAACAGAAGTTGCTAGAATACATCATGCAGTTACAGGACATTACAATCTTGAATACGATATGCATGGTGTTTTGTGTAGAAACGGAATATTTTTGGAAGTAACAGAAGCAGGAAGTTCTACAGCCAATGTTTCAGTCGAGTTCAATTGAGGTTTTATTATGGCGGCACTAAGTCAAGATACAAGGTTGATTATGACAATTTTATTTGTCGGAACAGTTAGCGGAGCGAATGTATATTTCTATTCTACATATGGAATGAACTTTCCTTATACGGCATTAGCGCATTCTGTTTTGTTTGGTCTTATTACAGTTGGTGGAATAATGGTTATGAAAGCATTGTTTGACCTATCACTAAATGATAAGATTGAGATTAGATTACTAGACAGACAAATAGAAAATCACTTCCAACGACTACAAAGGGAAGAACAAATCAAGGCTAAACTACAAGAAAGCATGAAGCAATACGGAACAGTAAGGCGTGAAAACTGGCGAAGCGGAGTTATGGCGACTGAAGAATACGACGATAATACAATAGGAAATGAATTCTTGGCAACTATACAACAATAGGTTGTGGTTGATTGGTCTTTGGCGACATAATGGGCTTTAGTGAGTCCGACTATGTGTATAATCAAAGTCGGGCGCATTCAGCAGATATGTTCTTCATAAAAATGAAGATGTATTTTTGGGGTTCTTGTGCGGCCTTATCATCGTTTTTGATAGGTAATATCATGGGAGTCTTTGACATCAATATAATGGGTTGGATTATAGAGAGGGCTAAGGATATTTGGGGGCATTGAATGTCCATAATGACAGGCTTTGCTATTCTTGTTGGTGAAGCCATAATAGGTTTTTACAAAAAAGTTCATGCAATTAACTTTGGAGTTTACGGTTCTACAATGGTTGGTAAAACAACCTTAAGCCACCAACTTAGAACTAGGGGGGAAGTTCCTACAATAAGCGAAAGAACGGTTGGCTTACATAGAGCCACTAGAAAGAATGTTAAGATTGATGGAAATTCTCATACAATTAAAAGTGCTGACTTAGGAGGCGAAGCAATCTATTGGAAAGAATGGGTTAAAGATATGCAGAAGCGTAGAGTAAAGTATATTATTTTCATGATAGACCATAGACATTTAGATTCACCTTCTAATTTAGACCATCAATTAGCATGGAAGTTTTTAGTAGATACCATTGTAGCAGATAGGTGGCCTTCGGGTAAAAAGAAAAAAGAAGTGGATTATCCTATGGCTGTCGGTATATGGGCTAACAAATATGATATGTGGGGAGAGAAATATAAAAGCGATAAGCCCATAGATAAACATGAAATATTTGAACCATTTACATACGGGATGAGGCAGTTGAATGACAAGGGCATACCTTGTTTCAAATATATAGTATCAGCAAAGTCCGACCCCGAAATGGTGTATAAAGGAATAACTAGTATGATAAAGGATTATTGAGGAATAAAAGATGTATCAGCAACCGAATTTAATAAATACGCAACAAGCAAAGAACGCTTTTTTGCCTAAACTACAACAGTATAGAGCAATTGGGCCAATTGAAGATTATAAGTTTGATGCGTTAAAGCCAAAGAAGCAAATGAAAGAAATAAGAAAAGTATTGTTACCGGAAAAGAAGAAGGTTCTTTTCTTAAGATATGGTCACAAGTTTAACTTTAAAGATAGATGTGTAGTATGTGGAACTCACCATATTTGGGAGTCCGGTGATTATCTAAGACCACCAATACCATTAGATAAAGTAGAGAAAGGAAGACCACTTAGAGGAACTTATTGTCCTAGACATGCGGCTATCCATAAGCAAATGGAAATGCTACAACAGCAGATACTAGCGGATGAACATGGATTAGATTTTAAGGCATTTATTCCTAAAGCGAAAATGCCTTCTATGCTAAAAAGACAACAAATAACAGACTTAACAAAAGAAGATGTTATGAGGCTGACTAGCATGGGATGGACTATAACGCCACCAACTCCAATAGCAGACGAAGAAACACAACTGGCAGAAATAGTAAGATTGAATACTGAAATACAATTAAATACAGAAAGGATAAATCATTTATTAAAGGGAGCGAAGGGTGAGTAACATGGGAATATTCGGAACAAGCAATGGCACAGTTTTAGGTGCAGTTCAGCAACAAAGTGACCAACAATTCAAGAATGTAAATAACTTACTTTCTTTACAAGATAATCATGTAGAAGAGTTCTTTCAATATCATGGTCAAATGTTTTTGACACAGATGGAGAAACTTATGGAAGATGTTGTAGAAAGAGTAGTTAGCAAGATGTTGGCTAAGTTACAATTTACAACTGATTCTACAACAGGAATGTTAAAAATACATAACGATGCAATGAGAGAATTTGAAAAGATTACTCAAGAAAACATTGAGTTAGATATTAAGAATATATTAGATGCGGCAATTAATACAGAAGTTGTTAATCAAAGAAAGTTAGCAAAACAACAATACCTAGAATCTCAAGGATTTAGTGGTGGTGGCGGTATGCAAATGGCACAACCAACAGCCGCTTCCGCAGTAGCAGGATTAACAGGTAACATGCAACAATATAATCAAATGCAAGGTGCTATGAATAATGGTAGTGGCTATCCTATTCCACCATCGGGAACTGATAATTATGGAAGGCCATATTGGATAGATGCTCAAGGACAGATGAGTTACGAACCTCCACAAAGCGGATTAGGTTTGGGTAGTGCCATACAAAAAGGTGCGGCTTGGGCTAAATGGTTAATGTGAAGGTGATTAATTTTGGAAATTCGAGTTAAGCCAATAGACTCGGAGAGAGTTGTTGCTGAAACATGGAATGCTACAATTGCTAAGAAAAAATTGATAGAATTTATTTTTGCTGATTATTTAGATAAAGGCAAATATTCTGATGAATTAGAAGCAATTAAAAAATACAATAGAAAGTATAAGCCAAAGGCCATAGATAGAAATACTAAAGGAACAAAAGGATATACAAAAACAGAATTTACTACTATATACAAACAAGCCATAGAAAAAATAGAAGAAGAATCTATTGGTAATTTATTAGAAGAGGCTAAAATTCAATTGAATAAAGATATGACTGAATTCATGGATAGCAAAAAAGGAGAAGAATTGAAAAAACTTAGCATGAGTGAATTGGTAGGGGATGCACTTGGAGAGTTGTTTGAAGATACAGAACTTTCAAGAAAGGCAGAAATGAAATTAGAAAGAGGATTAACTACCGCAGAAGTGGATGAATACTTTACAGATAGAATAGAAATAGAAAATAGAAAAGGGTTTAAGATTTTTAAGTTAGATGGCATAAAATTATTTGGTAAAAGAAACAATGTCAAATATCAAACCTTAAAAAAATTAGGCTTCAAAAATATAGGGCTATCCACAGCAGGTGGAGATAAAGGAAAAAGCGAGGGTTCTGTTTTCGGAAGTGGCGATGGAAGGTTGCCTTTGAATGAACTTGGAGAAGTTTTTACTCCTACACCTACAGGTGAGGAAATAGCCGCCCGTAATGTTCCAAGACAGGTAAAAGATATTAAAAATATTCAAGTCGCAGAAGACGCTCAAGGAAAAGGGCCAGTTAGAGTTCCTATGAAACCAATGCGAACACCGGATTTTTCTGCAAAGAATCAAGTTGTAGACTTATCATCAAAAACCGGAGAAATATTATCAACTATATCCGATTCCTTAATGATATTATTTGGTGGTAAATGGGAGCAAGAAAATAAAGAAGATGTTAAGAGATATAGGCAGTTAAGTCAGCCCCTTAGAGAAATGAAACCCGTCTTAGAATCATATAGAAGATATTTGATTAAATTGTTTAAGGATGAATATGGCGAAGACTTAGACGATGTTACTGACAAAGAAAAAGAAGAATTCCTTACTAAAATAAAAAGAACTGATTTTGGAGATAACTCTACGGAAAAGGAATTAAGAGAAAGAATGGCTAAGATTGCCGGTAATGATACATATGTTAGACATGCCTTAGTGTTAAATAATTTTATTATGGTAGGCAATAGAGAAGAAAAAGACTTACTATCTAGTCTAACAACACCGGATGAATATAAAGTAAACATTGATAACTTAGAGGCTTTAGATAAACTAAAAGAAATTAGAATAGCCAAAAGAGAATATATTGACCAACAAATAGAGCGACTTCCTTCTACTATATCGAGAGACGATACAAGAAAAGAATTATCAGCAAATAAACTAACTAACTTCGCTGAAGAAATATATAATGGTGAAAAGACTCTAATTGATTTATTTGGAAATTTATTGAGAGATTTAAATAAAGTATATAATATTCAAATAGTAATAAAGGCAACGGAATCAAAAGGAGACAAAGTAAATTATGCTATTAAATCTCCTAAAGATGGGCCAAAATCGTTTGTGTTTAGCAAAAAGATTTTACTTGATAGGTATGGAAGTAAGGTTGCTCAAAGAGCAAAATTACCAAAGACAGATTATAGAGATATAAGTAAAATAAAAAAATTCGTCAATGAGATAAAAAGAGAATTAGCAATAATAAAATTGTAGAGGGAATAATATGGCAGTAGCATCATCACCAAGCGACTACACATCTATTGATGTAGACTATGCAACAGGAAAAGGATATTACACAGACAAAGATGCTGTCTCGGATATGCTACAGGTTCCTGCTTTTTCATCTTCTACATATCCTAGTCAAGCACAAGTCGGTAAGATAATTAAAAATATAGAAGGTATTGTTGATGATAAAGTAAAAAGGTCTTACAGACCTATTATTCACGAAGATGAATTTCACGACTTTGAGTTTGTAAGACACCCAATGCAAGCATATTATGGTGGCTATGTTGGGTTCATACAATTAGCCACTATGAAACTAAAGAAAGTTATATCTCTCAAAGTTTGGCAAGGCAATAGTTATCTTGAATTAGCATCAGCACAGGCTAGCGTTACATTAAACCCCGATAGTTTTCAACACCTTAGAAAAATAACTCTACAATTACCAAATAGCGGAGACACCTTTGAATTGTTTTTTGAAGGAGAAGGGTCAATGGCGGCATACAATACATTCGATAGTAGATTTGGTGCAAAGACAACAGCAAGAGATATTTGTCATTTAATTAATGAAGAATTCCCTGCTAATACTGCACAGTTTACAGGGGCAAATAGAGAGAAAGAAAGGACTTCCACAACTAACAACTTTAGTATAAGTGATTTCTTTTATGCTTCTATTGACCCCGATAACGGATATAAAATTAATATTACAAGTTTGTTAGCAGGGGAAGATGGTTCGGGATGCACACTAACGCTTACAGATAAAGCGGGGCAGAACTCACAGTCCACTTCGGAGGATTTTACTGATAAGCAAGATATGAAAAGACTAGGAAGTTTTTGGAGTATCAAGGATGATGGTAGAATATTTTTCCTAAGAGACTATCCATATCATACTCAAAACTCTATCATAGTTACCTATATTGCGGGTTCAAGTCGTGTGCCATCGGCTATACACAAAGCCACGACAATGCTAGTAGCGGCTGAATTATTACGGCATGATGACCAAACGATTATGATTGCTGAAACTGGTGGCAATATTTCAACTAAAGAAAAATATGATATTCTAACTAAAGAGGCAATGGATATACTGAAAGGAAAGGGTGATTTAGTTTATTTACTTGAGTGATTTCCATGCAAGAAATACAGATGTTCAAGAGATTCTTAGAAATAGAAATGGAAAGACAAAAAGCCATGCAAGAACTTTCGGAAATATTAGGAATTGATGTATCTTTTAGTAGCGAAGAAATGATAAAAAATGCAGAAGCAAATTTTAGTAAAGCATTATCTAAAAAAATAAGTGATGATTTTAAGAAAGCCATGAGGAGATAAAATGGATGAAGTAAGTTTACTTATTGATTTAGTTTCTAGCAATTGGAGTTCTTCAGTTACAACTTTAATTAGCGAAGGGAAGATAACTGCTGACCATGCAGGAACTCCTAACTTTGTTGATGTTAGAACATTAGATAAAAATAGAGGAGTTAGATATGATTTAACTGCTAAAGATGTAATTATATTCTTTGAAGACTCACAAAGTTTAGAATACCCAACCGTTCATTTTGATGTAAGAAATGAAACTTATTCTTTTACAATGCACATAAGAACCATTCATGATGAAAGAGCAGGAACGGATGCTAACTTTGGTAAAGATAGGCTAAAGGCTTTATACTTGATAGCCCGTCATACGCTTGAGCGAGGTCGTAGAGGATATACTGCAAGTGACGGTTCTAAGTTTAATCAAATATTTGTAGGTTCAAGAAGCGAGAGCAACGATAGAGCAAAGAGGTTATTTGGATATAAATTGACAATAGAAGCAAAACGATTCGCATTAAGTATTCCCTAGTAAGTTTGTAAGGAGAGGGGAGATAAAGCATGACAACAGAAGACATATTTTTAGGAAGCCAAGCAAGTTTAACATTAGTGCCGGAGGTAGATTTATACATATTGTTAGACCATAGCAATAGCACAGGAAGCGGAGATAATTCTGCAAACACAAATACCGTAAGAGCGCATGATACTTGGGAAGCACATTTCTTAATGGTAAATAATTTATACACAGGTTGCATAGTTGAATTATATGCTAGTAGTGCGCCTTCAACTGTTATTTCAACACACACTATTACTTCAAATACTGAAAAAGATATAGTTCTCTCTCCCGACCCAAGAACAATAGTTTCCGGTGATTTTATTCACATTAGAGGGTATGGTGCGCCATGTGTAGGAGAAAAAAATTCAACAACTAAAAGATTAAACGCTGATAATTGGTTGGGTCTTTTAGAAAGTGCTACATTCCCTAACTTAGAAGTTGAAATGAAACAACTCAACTTATCTTTAGGTGGCTCAAGAAATTTTACTCATCAATACAAAGGAATAGAAACTGCAAGCGGTGGTAATTTAGGATTGATTGTTAATCATGGGGCATTCTTATATTATGCTCTAGGAAAATGCACAGAAATTACTGCTACTTTTGGTAATCCTTCTGCTCATTCTCCTACTGATTTATTAAATGCTCATGGAACACCTACTGTTGATGATAGAAGGCATGTTTATCTTGAATCCGCTAATTCAACAGGAGAACATACAGTTAATACTTTTTTAGAACAAGGGCCAATTTTCTATAAGACAGCAAGAGGTTCGGACACTTTAGTTCCGCCCATACTTAGTGGCTTTGATACTGCCGCAACTTCCGAGTTGCTAAATAGAACAACATCAACTGCTACTGCGTTATCTCAACCAATCACATACAAATTTGAAGAAGCAAACGGAGAAAAACTACCTTCTTTTGCACTAGAACAAACTATGGCTAAGTCTAGCACATTAACTACTAGAACTTCTCCAAGCGGGGCTTCGGAAGATACAACCTTTGTTAGAATTGCTAGAGGTAATAGAGTAAATACTCTTACAATGACCGCTAATGAAAATGAAGAAGTTAAAATGACTCTTGATTTAAATTCAAGAGCCATTCACAGTTTAGACCAAGATGAAAACTATGAAGCAAGAGCAGGAATAACTGACAACCGCCAATTGTTTAACTTTGAACAAGCCAACGATTCAAGCACAACAGATAAAGATGCTGAATTTTTAGAACCATTCTTTTTCTCAAGCGGGTTATTTAGCGTATTTGGACAGCAATTCCTAAAAATCACAAACCTAACATTAACAATCAATAATAACCTACAAGATAAAAGATTCATTGGTATTGGTAATAAATCAATCAAAGAAGCAATACCGGCACAAAGAACATATGAAGTTTCTTTTACCGCTATGGTAACTGATGATAAGTTGTTTGAAGAATTGACAAGCCCGACAGAAATAGGAGATACTTCAACAACTCTCCTTACTTTACAATTTGATAAAGCAAACGGAGAACAAATACTCATGAAGTTCCAAGACTATTACTTAAGTGCGGCTAACTTTACAATACCCGATGATAAAGGGCCAATTACAGTAGAAGGAACAGTTATGCCGAGAACATTAAACTCATGCACGGTTAAAACTCATTGGGTCTTACAGGGGTGATTAAGTGGTTTCAAAAGAAGAAAAAGGAAAATTAGTCGCTGAAAGACTAAAAAAGACAAAAGCCCAACAAAAGGCTGATGCAAAAAAGAAGGCTAAGGAGGCAAAAAAAGAAACTCCAAAGGCCGAGTAAACATAAATTCCACCAACACCGTTTGTTTGTTTGTTGGTTTTGAAGGTGGATAATATGACTGAAAAGAAAGTAATACAGAATAAAGATGCGCTATTTGCGCTACAAGAGCCTACGCTACATTATGTTAAAGTAGCACCCGACCAAGACGAATATCTAAAAGTATGGGTTAAAGAACCCACATGGCTAGAGGCTGAAAAGGCCATGAATAGCGTTATGAAAATAGACACTAGAACACAAAATGTAGATATTGATATTAACGCTATGTACCGCTATATGGTCGAGAATTTTATTTCAAAAACAGAACCCTCACTCTCAACACTTGATATGCTAAGGCTAAGTCCTTATGTTGGCAATCAATTAAAAGAAATACTACCAAATCCTATGAATGTTTTACAGGAGGATGAAGAAAAAAACGAATGATTGAGAATGCTGTTAAAGGGAAAAAGAGTAATCCCGAAACAGTATTCTTAATTATGACTTATACATTGGCTTCTGCACTATCTATAAGTCCGTTAGAGATATACAAAATGCCGTCAAGTTTAGTGATGGATTTGTTAAGAGTTCATTTCACTATGGAAAAGATTAAACATGAAGAATTAGAGAAAGCAAAACAACAGGCGGGTAAATAAATATGGCTGATGAAGTTGAAAAACTCGCAGGTAATCTTGGTGATTTAAATAAAATCACATTACAAGCCGGTCTTGAGTTTAAAGGCTTCACAAAAAGACTTATTCAATACTCCGATGCTACGAGTAAAGCAGGTAAAAAATGGACTATTTTTGCTAGGCTTGTTTCCGGTAGTCCTCTATGGAGATTGCAGAACAAAGTAAGAGCGTTTGTGGATATATTAGGGCAAATAGAACAAGCATCTGTGCAAAATGCTAAAGCGGCACAAGAACAAAATCAAAGAGTAATAGACCAAGTTAAAACATACGAAACTCTAATGCCACAATTAGAAAAATTAGATAAGTTTGTTAATCAACCTATGACTCATGGCCTATCCGAAAAAGACACTAAGAGCATAGAAGATGCCATAAAAGGAACATTGGCTTATAACAAAGCCATATTACAAGGAAAAGAAAATTACGAAGCACAAAGTTTAGCAGTTGAAGAACTAATGCAAAAAGGAGAACAACAGACAAAAGTTTTCAAAGAAGCCCAAAGCGTTGCTAAATTTGCTAAAGATTTAGAAACCCAAGAAGGAAGACAAAACATAAGAGGAGCATTAAGAAGCAAAAGAAAAGAATTAGGGGCGGGGAAAACAATTGAAAAATTCAAGGGAATGCCTTTACGACAAGCACCTATATTATCTTTAACTGCGGCTACTTTTACTAGCATATATGATGTCTTTAAACCTAATATGGAAATGTCTTTTAGTTTAGAAAAAATAAAAGAAAAAATCGCTAAGAAATCACTAAAAATGCAAATGGGATTGGCTAATTTTGCTAAGTCTGCAAAACCAGTGGTTAATTATTTGTTTAAAGTATTAATAATGGCGATGCTTGGAATAGTAGGTTTCTTAATTCTCGCTAAATTTATTAAAGACTCTTTAGAAATATTACACGAACTTGGTGTTTTAGACGAAATAGTGTCAATAGGCAAACTAGTATTAGAAAATGTCATGTTAATATTTAGTATGATAGGTGCTTTATTAACGGGAGATGTATATACATTTTTAGACTACGCCTTAGAATTTGTAGATAATTTATTATTAATAGGCATAGGTTTACTGAAAGTAATAATAGGAACAGCGATAGGTTTAGCAATATCGGTTTTCTATACGGTTATAGATGGTTTACATCGGCTTATTAGTGGTGATGACCCTGCTTTCAGGGAAGCGGTGTTTAAGGTAGCAAAGAAAGCCTTATTTATTTTCCTAGCCGCTTATGTTGTTAAACAAATAGCAATACAAATGCTAACAGTAGCGGCAATATACGCCATGCCTCTACTAATAGCAGTTGCTATTGGGGCGATAATGGCCGCTATCATAAGAAAAGCACTTGGCCCACTTACAAAATTACCATTCTTTGCTAGTGGTGGTGTTTCTAGTGGAGGTATGGCTGTTGTTGGAGAAGGTGGCCCCGAATTAGTAAGTTTACCTGCGGGTGCTAGAGTTCATAGCAATGCTCAAAGTAAAAACATGATGAAAAGCAATACAGTCAATAATCATGTTAATGTCACCATTAATGCTAAAGACACTTCCGATGCTGAACTTAGAAGAATAGCAGACCAAGTTGGTAACATGATAACGAATAAAATTAACAGAAGTGTATCTTCTAGTGGATTTGTGAGGTGATAAAATGAGTCATGTCTATCTTAAACTACAAAACTATGATGCAGAAAACGATGCTTTCCATACTAATGTTGTAAAACTATTAGCAACTTCTGTCGGCATTTCTGTTAGTAAAACAATACCCGCATTCCCTATTCCATTATCGGGTGTGGCCACAGGAGAATCTATAACTGCCGCATTAGATTTAGGCATGGCAGATAAAACCATATCCGTATCGGGTGTTATATTAGACCAAACAATAAAGAAAACCTTTACCGGAGGAGGAGAAGCAAATGTTGTATTTACAGCACACGAAGTTGCACAGATGATAGCGTCGGGAGTAGACTCTACAGGGTTCGCTGAAAACCAAGCCTTCAATGAGTTAGTTATACTAATCCCATCTTTTGTAGATTCAAACTATGTTCAAAGGGCAGGAGTCGATACTAATGATAGAAGCACAGGGATAAATGTTCCATTTAATTTTGCTTCAAGAGGAGATAATAATTCTTTAGATAATACAGGTGTTCCTGCAAAACTATCCTCTTTTCCCGATGCTGATACAGATACAGGACTAACAGGATTTATTAGGAGTTTTTCTTGTGATATTAGTGCGGAAACCTTTGAATTAAATTTTAATTTAGATTTCCAAACAGCAATTATAGTTCCATAGGTGATAATATGTATGATGTGCTTATTGGAAAACAACGAGGGCTAATCTTCCCCGTTATGTGCAATGGTCATGTTAGAATAGATTATAGTGACAATGTTCCTAGCACTTCAGATAATCAAGCGTATGGTATATTCTCTCATGAGGGAAGTTTTACATTTGAGGCTATCTTAACACCTTATGACATAAACGGGTTTGGACAGTATTCGGCAACAGCAAGACCTACTACAACTAATACACAAAAGGTAATGCCTACAGTAGTTTTTAGTGATGCTTCTAGTGCAGACTTTCAAAGTAATGAATATATGCCAATTGCTAATAGATTAGTGCATGAAATGAATATTTTTTCTAGCACTAATTTTACAATTTCTTTAGTCAATTCTACACTACATAATGAGAACCAACCATCGGAATATAAAATTAAAGCAGATTTAAAACTAGGAGGAGTTGTTCACAGCATAGCAACTGACAACACGGTTATTAATGCTACAACAGGAGTTGGTTGGTTTTATACTGCTGATACCCTAGAAGGCTTTGATAGTGCAGGAAGAATAACTCATGTTATTGGAGGTGTAACAGATGGAACTAATAGCGGAACTACTGTTCCTGTTGCTTCTACTGCTAAATTTCATGCAGGACAAGAAGTGTTCTTGAGAGATGGTTTTAATTTTACATCTTTAGGCACTATTGCATCTATAAACTCCGGTGTTAGTATTGTATTAAACACAGCACCAAGTAGTAGTATCACTAGTAGCACTAATATCTTTATTTCTGCGTTAAAAGATGCTAGTTATATTAATAATCAATTCCATATAGGGTGTGTTTATAATGACAATAGCAAAGAAGTTAGATTGTTTTTAGATGGTGTGTTGGTAAAAAGACAAACAATATCAACAACTAATGCGTTTTCTATGGCTCAAGAAGATTATTTTATAGGTGCTTCTAGCAATAATGGAACAGGCACAGAAAGTGCTATTGCTAATAAACAATTTATGGGCGAACTACATGAAATGTCTATGGTCAATACCACTAAGAAACAATTTTTTGTAAATAACTTATTACCTAACTTAGATGATACATTGTTTTATTTTAGATTTGAGGAGGTAGATGAATGACAGAAGTTTCTACTTTAGTTGCGCTAAGTAGGCCGACTACTACAGTAACTAAATCTACAACAACTGCTACATCGGGTAGCGAAACTTTACCTTTGAGTAATACTGATGACATAGTTATCGGTATGAAAGTTAGCGGAACTAATTTGGCCGAGAATAGTATAGTAACGGCAATTTCTAGTGGTGTAAATATAACTATGAGCAAAGAGGCTACCGCATCGGGAGCAACTGGAACTGTTACATTTACTAAAACAGCATTCGATTCTCCAACCAATCCCGAACTTTGTGTAAGCACTACTTCTACATCAGTAGATACTTTTGGAGTTGTAGTAGCAGAAGAGGGTTCGGGAACTATTACTCTAACTTCTGTCGGCAGAAGCACTTTAGCAAATTGTAACGCTACGCAAAATAGCAATGTAGTTACTCTATCAAGCGGCAATACCAATTCTTTGTATGTTGGTCAAAGTGTTAATGGAACAGGGTTTACTGGAACACAGGCAAGAATAGAAAATATAATTTCTTCTACTGAATTTGCATTAACAGAAAAAGCAAGTGCTAATGCTACAAATGCAACATATGTTTTAGGATTAGAGCATAGAAACTTATCGGTTACAGAAGGAATTAGAATAAAGTGTTTTGACGATATAACTCAAACAGGAGTAAGACTAAACAGTATTGATTTAACAACTACTCATTTATTTGTAATGATTCATTCGGATGATGAAAATAAACACCATTTTGCTAAAGTATCAGAAATATTTACTGATGATGTTAGCGGAGATTCTTTTGAATTTAGGCCAAAGTTAGGGAATGAGATAGCAAAGGATGTTAAGTTCAAATTATTTTCAACTCCTATTTCTAATAGTATTACAGAAGTAGCAGTAGGTCTAGGAATAAAAAGCACACTAGCCCCTTCCGTTTCTTTAGCACGACCTTTATTTTATTTCTTTGATGAAAACCTAGATAAGAAAAATGAATTAGACCATAATAAAAAATATAGTTTATTTTACAGCGAATTAGATTTTATTAGTGGTGCTACTGATACATTATCAGCAACTAGTTTTTTCGCAACTACTCCCGACTTTGGAACAGATATTATAGATTATAGTAAATATACTCTAAAAACTAGACTAGTTGATAACTTAAAAAATCAAGATAATCCGGCTACTCATACAAGTAATGAGGGAGAAACACTACTAAGTTATACTCCATTTTCAAGAGATGCTTGTTTTACTAACGCTAGACGAGATGCTGATGATTCTATAACAGGAACAGGCGACCAAGATTATACTGCTCCATATAGATATTTGTCTTACGGGTTTTCTAAAGATAAAGCCAATCTATCATACAATGTATTAGACCAATTGTTGTTTGAATCTATGGGGGCAAAGGGAACATTGGCCGAGATTAAATTGGCAGACCCGTTTAGAGTATTAACGAAGAAGATAGGAGACGAAGAACCGCTTAGAATTAGACATCAATTATTTAGTGGCAACATGAACGAATTTAAATCAATAGGTGCTGTGATAACTAGAAGTCTAGGAAGCAATGAATATGTTGTAGATACTGATTATGATTTGAACAGTTATCTAAATGTTGGAGACGAGGTGAGGGTTGGTTCACGAATAGTTGCCGTTAAAACAATAGCAAGCCTTAGCGGTAGAGAACAAAATATTACATTTCAAACAGCAAACAGATTAGAAACAGAATCTATATTTAACACAAGTTCATTTACACTATCAGTAGATGATATTCTTGAAAGGAGGGCTTACAATAAAAAAGATAAAACCTTGCTCACTGATTTTTCACTAGTAGAAAATAGAAATAGTGCGCTACGGATAAAGTTTTTCTCAAAAGAATTTTCCTTTTTGTATGCTACAATAAGCGCAGTAGATGTTGATAAAAAATTACTAACTTTATCTTTTTCTGATAAAGCATATTTTGATTCGGATGGTAGCACAAGCAATGAAGCGGCCTATCATTCTCAAGGAACTATGTTAGATTACATGAAAGGAAAGTATGCTATTTTGGTTGAAAAATTAAATGGGGCAGTAGAAAGAATAGATAACTTCAAGGAAAACGGTTTAACTCAAGTAAAATTAGCAGGGAGAAGCGAAATTAGAAAATTAATTTCTCCTATCATATCTAAGAACACTTTATTTTCTAAAGACATTATTTACTCAACTCAAAGCCCATACAATAAGTTAGAAAGCGTTAGTGCTAACTTTACTTGTAGTTTTGCTAATAAAACACTAACTTCATCGGCCAGTATAACATTAACAGCAGGAACTAAAGTTCACCTAAAACACTCTTCGGGTATGATGAGTTATATTGGTGAAATTGAATCAACTGTTACGGGAACTAGTTTTGACTTAGTGGATAATGCAAGAGCAGAAGGAACAGCACTAGCGGGATATAAAGAAATCAATAAAAATTATTTACTAAACAAAGCATTGGCTACAAATACATTAGTAGATTCAACAACTAGTTTAAGCGGTGCTTCTAACAAAGGTCTGTTCTTTAACTCCGGTGTTAAGATTACCTCTACAGGAGAAGAAGGAGATAACTTAGTTGGTAGTAGTGGAAGCACACATGAAAATGCAGTTGGATATGAAATAAGCGATGTTTCTAATATGTTAAGTGATGCACACTTTCAATCTCGCTTACATAACGATGTTGTCTTAACAGGAACTACTGTTTCGGGTGATGCAACAATAACAGCGTTATCATCAACTGCTAATTTGTTTGCAGGGATGGAAGTTTCGGGAACTAATATACCAACAGGAACAACAGTCAGTAGCATCACGAATAGTAACACTTTAGAGTTGAGCGCAAACGCAACAGGAAGCGCAACCGGAGTAAGTTTAACATTTTCTAATAAAGCGACTTTTGATACCGTAAACACCCTAATAGATTTTGAAATAATAGAAACTAAGTCAGCCGGAGAAAATGCAGGAACGCTTGTAACTATTGCACCCTATAATCCTTTAACATTGGGTAGAGTGGACATAAACTATGCTAATACTCAAGATACAACTTTTTCAAAAACTAACTTAGGCAAAACCACACATGCTTTTACAATAGCAAAAAGTTTCATTGAAGTAGATAGTGACTATGCTTTATCAGCATATAATCATATTAGAAATGTAAGAAACCTTCATGACAAACCTGTATATGTTAATGGAAAGTTCTTAGCAAATATTATTTCAGTTGAAAAGAATATAGAATTAGAAATATCAGCAACTACAGCAGGTAGTGACCAACTAACAACTACAACAACTCATCTATCTAATGGCATGGAAATAGGTAATGGAAGCCACACTCACATACCAAATGGAACTACTATTTCTTCTATTCAATCTAGCACTAGTTTGACTATGAGTGCTAGCGCAACCGGCTCATCTACTGATACTACTACTAGATTTTCCTTGCCTTCAACGCAATGTAGAATATACTTAGATAGAGAAGTTGGCTATGTTTCTAAAACAGGAGACATGGGGATAAACAGTAAAGTGATAACTAACTTAAACTCAACAAAAGAACTCTTTGTAGGTATGACAACCTATCATTCTAATTTTACTACAGGCACTACTATTGTCTCGATAGACAGCGATACGCAAGTGACAATGAGTTCTGCTTCGCTTAACTCTACAGTTAATATTGTTCAAACAATAAATTTTGCATTTTTGGCTAACACAGTAATAGATATTTTACAAGGCCACCACAATCAAGATTCTACAAGAGAAACTACCAAACTTACTCATGAATTAAATCTATTAAATGGTGGACACTTACATGGTGGTAAAAATATATCTTTAATCCATCCTGTATTACAATCATCAAATGCGTATAACATTACTAGCGTTTTAAATTACAGAATGTTGGGAGAACAACCATTTCACGAAGTTGGTAGTAACAGGGCTAGAAACTTTGTTACAGATGACACTAAGTTAGACGAAATGGGAACATATCAATCTAATTTTGGTGCTTCTAATTATAGAATGACAAACTTAGAAAAAGGAAACTATAGTCAATCTAAGCATTTATTTTTTAACACAGAAGACATCAAATTCTATGAAGAAATCGCTAGTAAAATAAAATACTATGCTAGCGCATATAGATATAATGTGGGATATTACACAGATGGTTTCTTACAAAATAACATTATAGGAACTGATATTTGTGGTATGAATATTATAGGTCAAGGGGAAATAGATACTTTTAGTGGTAGTGCCTATGCGGAAGCAACAAAGATAGGAACGGTAATTACTACGAATACACACAACCCAAGTGTATTTAGATTGGGCCAAAAAATCGTTGCGGCAGGTATTCCCGATAATACCTTTGTTGGTAATATAATAAATATAGGCACTACAGCAACTACGGCTAGAGAAATTAGACTTACTGATTTAAATGGAACTGCTGTAAACGCTACGGCTGATGCAACTAATATCAATGCAAAGTTTTTCGATTATGATAATAAAAGATTGATTGAATCAAGAGGTTTTTTGCCTAGCATTGGAGATAAATTTTACAGTCCTAATACCCTAGAAACTAAAAGCGCAGACCCCTATGAAATAGAAAGATACCAAGAAGGAGGTATGCTTTCTATTATGTTTACTCCATTTCCTTCAGTTCAAATGTTTGACGGTAATGGAATTGGCACAGAAGCCAAGTTAAGAGCCGCACACCAATTCAAAGATAAATTTGAACACATAGATGCTAAGGTTGCTAGAATGTTTTTGTTTAGTAATAGCGATTTATTGCCCTATTCTTCTACAAGAAAGGATAGTTTGTTAAATATAACTAAGGATAGAAATGTGACAAACTATTCTTTACTAACACTAAGAGAATTGACAACAAGACAACACTTGGACATTAAAGAAGCAGTAAAGGGAACAACACAAACAATAAGTTCGTTTGACGATTCTTATGTAAGTCACAATATAGTTTCAGTAAATGATGGTAAACAGATAAATCAGTTAAGAAGATTTAGCGTAATGAGACTAACAGAAATTGTAGTTGATTGTTTTTATAATCAATTTGACCCCGAAAATGTGCCAAACAATGATAAAAATATAGGAACAATAGCGTTTTATCCTCGATATGTCCTTTCAAATATAACTAATTCTGCGGCTATTAATATAACAATAGGTTCTGTAAGTGGCACTACAATCAATACTATTAGAGCAGATACAGGTGCGGCCACTTCTGCTAATAATCTAGCACAGAACGATATACTTGTTGATAGAGCAGGTAGATTTATTGGAGTAGTGGATAGTGTCGGAACAAACACAATAACTACATTTTTACCCGCAAGAAAGACAGATTTAGCAACTGATTCTACTGCTGACTACTATTCCCCTAGATTAAATCAAAGAGACGGTAGTTCTCCCGATGGTTCTTATATGGAACTGTTTAAGATAGATTTTGAAACTCAACAGACTTCTAGTTCTAGTAATACAGGGATTGCTTCAATAAGGGGATATAATACTGAAAATGACTTTATTGAATCGGATGGCAGTATAAATCTGCTACAAGGAGCAATAATGCGTGGCTTGGCTGATGACCAAACTGGATTTCCAAACACTTATGTTTCTACAACTGCGAATAGAGGTAATGCTGATAGCGGCTACGGTGGTAACAGTGCTACATATACAGATACTACCTTTGCTACAAGGAAGGGAGTCAATGCAATAGCGGGTGATGTAGAAAGTCTAACAGAAGATTGCAGTATGTTTTTGCCATTTGCTTTATCCGACTCGACTACGGCACATGACGCTTATTATTCCTTCTTAGCCACAATAATAAAAGGGTCAATGCCGAGTGCCGATAGTGGTTTCTTAACACATCAAATTTTTCCAATTTTAGGAAAACATTGCTATCAAGGTGATGATGTTACAAACTCACAGCGAGGATTCACCGGAACAGACTTATTCTCTAATTACACCAACTTCCAAGATTCAGTGAACAAAAACTCTCACAGGATGCTACAAAACCACATACCTGTTATATTTGATAGATATAACATAACAGGAGGAAGTGGTGCAAAGGCAGATATTGGCATGGCTTTACCTAAGATACATAATACTAGGGGAGTAAATGTAGACGGCTCAAACGATAAAGAAATAAGATTTGGGCTAGTGAATGCCACCATAAATAAAACTAGTTTCAATAAAGAACCCGCAGGTTTCGCAACCAAAGTCCTTAGCACAGACTCTACAATAGGTAGTGATGCTCCAACTTATGAAAATGATGCCGATGGTGTCTTTGTTGGATTTAAGCCGACCTTAAAGATAGATGTTGGATATACAATAAGTGCTACATTTAACACAATTTCTTCTACGCATGGTAGATTTATTGCTGACAACGATGATATTGAAGAACACTATGATGAAGGGGCTACTTCTAATATATGTTCTTTCTATATTGATAGCGAGAAAGTTCCTAAATTTACTAGAGGCTATGAAAGAATTTCCGGTTCTCCCGATGAATATAAAATGACAGCGAATGCTACAAGCACAGGACAAGATACTTCTGTTAGAATAAGTAGATGTAGAGTTGGGGCTGATACTGCTACTAATGGAACAACAGTTACAACTTTAGCCTTTACCGATTATATGGTAATACAGGCCGAGACTCAAAGAGATGAATTCGATGGTAGATTCAATACCGATAATATGCACTGGTTAAGTTTTGTTGATTTGACAGGCTGTTATCTAGTATCGGAGGATGTAAAAACATTCAATGCTCTTAGCGATACAGTCGAAGACTATTCTACAGCAGGAGATAAAGGAATAGGTGGGTCACACGGAGTCGGTAGCGGAGAGAACGGAGAAAGACATTCGATTAACAACGGAACACCAAATCATATTTTATATGTAATTTCTCATGAGATAGATACCACAAGGCCGGATAGAACACACATACTAACCGTTAGTGGTGATTTCCCCGATGCGGCTTCTAGTGCAACGCATTTTTCACGATTTAAGAACTTTAGAATAATGCAACCTAATCATACTTGCTTTTACAATTTTAGCCCGAAAAGAATAACACTAAATCAACTGTCTTCTAAATATACTAAAAAGCCAAAAGAAGAAGTTATGTATAGTAATATCAATAATTATCTATACAAAGATAAACTTGGTAGCAAGGCAGATGAAGGGAATAATGAAGCGGTATTATCAATGTATGTTGTAGTAGACCCCGACGGACAAAGCGCAGATGGTAATTTAGTTGTTGCAGACCCCTCTAATCTAAGAGGAAATATTTTCCGTAGTGGTAAGGTTAAAATGAATATTAGTGATGGAGATAACAATAATTTTACAAACTTAGATTTTATTGATGACGGAAATAGCATTGGTTTTCATATAGAACTAGAAGAACAAAAAGAAATGCTAGGCGTAGTTTCTGTTTCGGAAACTATGGAAATTTTAGTCAATGGAGAAACCACAGACTTTGGTAAAAGAGCAATGATAGGTTCTGTCGTTTCTGTTTGTCAAGATGCTGATAAACTAATTAATGAAATACTAGAGGAAAATGATGTTGGGTTTAATTTAACTGAATCAAGTTATCCTTACTTCGTTGCTCCTAATTATAGAGGAGTGGATTTATTTTCAGCAATTAAGTTCCTAATGAATAAAAAAGATAAAATTTTAATAGAAAATAATGAAGAATTTACAGTCGAAGAATCTGCAAGTTCTAACTTTTTCCCTAACATACTTTTTACCACAGCAAATACAAATACTAGAATTTACTCTTACAGTAGAGAAAAAAGCCAATTTGATTTATTCAATGAGATTATAGTATTTGGTAAAAACCATAGAGCGATAAGAAAAGAACTTAGAAGTATAAAAAAGAAAGGCAAAAAAACCTTACAGGTATTTGAAAACGAATTAATTACTCAAGAAGATGTTGATAAAAGGGCAACTGAACTTCTTAGAATACATAACGACGAAGGTTTTGGTTTAAAGATAAATGTAGGTCACAAAGGTATTTCTCAACTTAGAGTTGGCGATGTTATTACGGTAGAAATACCCGAAGAAAATATACCTAGAAGCGAGTTTATTGTTTTGGAAATACAACATAATCTTACAGGAACTATGGATTTGGAACTAGGAAGTTATACTAAGGGATTAGAGGATAGGTTTGCTGAACTAGCGATAGAAAATAGAAATGTAAATAATAAAATAAGAGAAGATTCATTTAATGATAATCAAAATGTTTTTGATTTCATGGAAAATATAAATGTGAAGCCTATTAAGTTTAAAATACAGAAAAAATCAACCCCTGCCGGAGCATTTACATTAGGAACCAACTCAACAGATTCGGAAACGCTAAATACAAATACCAATGCACTGAATATAGGAGTGACCACTTTTACTACATTATTGGAGGAAGAATTTTGATAACTGAAAAAATGCAGAATTTATTGGCTACTCATTTGGTTAGCCTAGTGAATAATGGTAAGGTTGGTCTAGGCGGAAACTCTACCTTTTCTTCTCAAACAGATTTAGATGTTCCTCTTGTAGCAACTGCTACTGCTACGGCAACCCAATCCGATGCTAATGTTGTTCAAATAAAATTAACAGTTAGTGGAGCAACTGCGGCTATGACAGGACAAATACTTAGAGAAGTTGGGGTTTTTGATTCAAGTTCTAATATGTTATTTAGAGAAAACTTCGATGGAATTGGGCCATTTTCTTCAAATGAGACAATAGAATTTTTTATATTTTTAGAGGTAGAGTAGAATGACATTAACAAACCCGAATAGATTTAGCACAGCCGGAACAAGTGGAACATTAGGTCACATTACAGATGCAGTAGACTTTCCTCACACTGGTTTGATTAAGTCGTTATCGTTAGGAATGCGTGGAAATTATGCAGTAAAAACTACTAATGGATTTAACATAACTCAAGCAGGTAGTGGAAATGTAATTCAAGTAACTAGTGGATTTGTATTTGCTAATGGCCAACTGTTTGAATGTGATGCTAAGAATTTTGCCGATTCTGTTTTTACTACTAGCCCTGCCAATGTTAGCCATTTGTTAGTTGCTGATGTTGCAGAAGCACAAGCAGATAGATTGAAAATTATTCCTCATGGTGCTAATACAGCAAACAGAATACCGGATTATGCAGATGGTAATGATGTAATAATTGCAGTTATAACTTATACTACTGGATTCGGTAGTATGACTGTTCAATATTTAACAACCGATAAGACATCTAATGCTCTAAGCATTGGTTATGATAGTTCGGGATATACTGAAATGTGTAAAATAACTGCCGCTAGTGGTGGAACTACAATAGAAGTGCCTACTGCCGGTGGAGATTTTATTATTGATAATACAGATGCAGATAAGAAAATCGTAGCAAGGTTAGGAACCGATACTTCTGCTACTGCTTTTGAAGTTAGAAATAACTCGGATGCCGCTAAATTAACTGTTCTTGGAACAGGAGCCACTACAATTGCAGGGGCTACAACTCTAAGTTCAATAGCGGCTTGTGGTAGTGATACTGATAAATTCTTAGTTAGTGATAGTGGTGTTATTAAATTCAGAACTGGTGCAGAAGTAGCGTCGGACATAGGAGCATTGACAGGAACATTCGGCATAGCAAATAATAACATATTACAGGCTAATGCTAACTTAGCCGATGATGATTTCTTAAGAGTAGATGGAACACAAATAGAAGGTAGAACTGCGGCTGAAACATTATCGGATATTGCCGCTATGCCATTAGCGGGAGGAACATTTACAGGAGCAGTTACGGTTAATACAGGCCAAACATTTAGAACTCCTAGATTACCTACTGTTTCTGTAAGTGCAAGCACTACTTTAACAGAAGCAACCCACGCAGGAGCATATTTGATTTGTGCAGGAAATGTAACTTTACCTGCTACTTCAAGTGCCGGAGAACATTATACAATTCTAAATACAACAGGTGGTAATATTACTGTTGCAAGAAATGGTAATAACATTAATGGCGCAGGTTCGGATGCTACAGTCGCTACTTTTAATGGTGTAACTTGTATTGCTATTGGTAGTAATAATTGGATTGCATTAGGAGTTTGATTACTTTGTATAACGCTATTGCGGGTTCTTGTGCTGAACAAGAGGCTAATGCCGGAGGAGGCGGTGGCGGAGGAGGTTCTGCTAGTGTTAGTGTAGCAACAACTTCTTCCGGTAATTATGATAATGCGGTTAAAGTTGGATTATTTAATCCACTTTCACAAGATTATAGTTATTCTAATGGTGTCGAAGATGGCTCTAACTCCACTTTCGGAACTGCTAGTAGCCCAACAAGAACAACTCAATCTTTTGATATTGCCGCTAGCGATTATGTATCAGCATATAATAATAATGGGACTGCTTATTCTTTCGTTATCATCGGAGGATATATTAGAAATAATAACTTCACTAGCAATAATAAATATGGGTGGAATGTAGATTCTGCCGCCTTAGTCAGTTCAACTATGTCTAATGGCGGGTCATCAATATCTTTGTCGGAAACGAACGCAGGGAATCAAAATAATCAAGATAATACCACTATGAGTACAGGCTCTAATATTAATTTAGGAATATACAGCAGTATTGCGACAGCATCCGGAACGGGTTTTTATCGTGCTGTGATAGTACATGGTAGCGGTAGGGGTTCAGCAACTTTACCTGCCGCAGGAGATAATTTTACCATTAGATTAAGTGTTGAAGACCAAGATTCGGGAGGAACTACTTATTCTGCCATACACGATGTTACTGTAAATTTCACATGAGGAATAAAAATGACAAGAATACAAGTTAATATTCCTGCGGGAGTTTCAAATGATTTTGAGATAGCCCACTATACAAATCAAACAACCGATAGACAATGGCAAATATATTTAGAGACTAAAAATGAAGGTCACTCCAACTATTGTGTTTTAATTAAAGATAATTGCCCTATGCCAATCATGCAAGACTCCGAAGGAGAATATAGAGAACACCAATGGTTATGGGATAACGCAACAGGGGATGTATTGATTGGTGGTTTGGGGATAGGCATGGTAAATCAATTTTTAATCAATGCCCCCAATATTAATTCTGTAACAATTATTGAAAACTCACAAGATGTAATAGATTTAGTTTGGCCTTACTGTGCAAGAGATAGTAGATTTACTTTAATCAAGGCAGACATAGAAACTTGGACACCTCCTCTTAATTCTCATTGGGATGTTGCATGGTTTGATACTTGGTGTACGGATAATGTCATATCTTGGAGGGGCTATCAAACCGCCATGACTAACAGATATTCGCAATACTGCGACGCTATGGGTTTTTGGGGAAGCCTACCTCCGCCTAATTGATAAAATGTTTTTGATTTTCTTATTCTTGATTAGTTTCGTTATTGGTTATTTAACCGTTAGTGCATTATTCATTGAAGATAAACCATTGGGCTTTATTATTTTAAATTCAAACGACGAATGAAATTCGCCTATTCAGAAAATTTTTTTGCTTTTTTAGAAAATTTTTGAAAAAAAGACCAAAAAAAAAATTAGAAGGAGAGTAGCCTAAACTACTCTCCCTCTTTTTTTGTGTCTGCCGACCATACCCCTTTACAAGAACGACATTCCCAAAGTTTTACTTGTTCACTAGAACCCACATAGAATCCTAAGATTCTCTTTGCTAATGTCTTATCCTTACAATAAGGACACTTCTGTTTCAAACTCATTTCTTCTCTTCCGTTTGACCCATTAGCCTCTTGATGTAATCATCAACACTTTGTTCTGTTATGTTTGTGCCACCGAATGCGGCAAAGAACAATAGTGTTAAAACTATCAAGAAGATAAACAATCCAAACCATTCTGCTGTGGACATTACCAATCTACCTCCAAATCTACAAATTCTTCTTTTTCTATTGAGAATGCTTTAACAATCCCATGTTCTTTCCCATACTGCCAAAGGTCATAAACTAATTGGGTATCTTTCATACAGTATTCTACTACTTCATCATATTGACCCATCTTCCATAACTTAGGTGCGTCGGCACTATCCATAAGTTTGAAATCATCCATAGTGCATTTTACAAGATTCTTCAATTGGAATCTTTCACCATGTTCTTTAAGCAATACCTTACTAGTATCAATATAACTTTCTTCATTTAGATATTTATGAATACAATATATATCCATAGAATCTCTAAGTATAGGTAGGTCGAATACTGCTATGTTGTGACCTAAGACTTTACCACCTTTAGATAGGTGGTCGTCTAAATCATACTTTAGTTCACCTAGACCTTTAACAACATGGCCGGACTTAGCAAATGAATCTACAGGTTCATCTACATAGACTGTTCCTGTATTTCCATCCCAAGTAGCAACGGTAGAAACTTGAAACATATGGGTATTACCAAAGCCGCCTATTTCATGCGACATATTTTTTGTTTCAATATCTAACGCTAATACTGACATGCTTAATCACTAGACCAAAGTTTGCTAATCTTCTCGCTTTCCTCATCTACTGTTGGTTCATCTGCGCCAATTCTTCTTTTCAAGAAAGCGACAATGTTAGTTCCTGCTATACTTAGCATGGAACAACATTCCCATCCTTCATCGCCATAAGTATCTAATGTTTCTATTATTACTTTTGGCCCCTTTGTCACATCAAACACAACATATGTATTTTCGTATTTCATTTCTTTTCCTCCTTCAATTTCAAGTAAACAGAACGACCCACTTTGTTTTCCTCAAACATATTTTTAGTTTTATACTTACCAAATAAACGATGTATGGTTGCTCTTGCCATAGATTTTTGTAACTCATCTATTACAGATTTCTTACTAAAGAAACCATTTTCGTCTTTCTTTGATTCTCTAATTTTCTCCAAGAACAACTGTTCGTTTGGTGATTGAGTTTGTGTTCCGACCCTCCTGCTGACCTTAAGGCTTCGCTCTAACCACAAGACCAATGTATTATAACATTGTCGCACTACATTTCCTGCTTGTCTAACATTTCTACCACTAACAGTAAACCTTCTACTAGGATTCTCTATGGTCTTTGCTTCTGCAATAGAACATAGAACTGCCATCTTAATTAGAATCTTAAGGAGTCTAGTTGTAAAGTTAGATGCAATCTTTCTAACTACAGGCTCGGTATCTTGAATGAACTCTTGCATAGTTTCGTATTCTAACATTAGATTCTCGTTGAAGTCTTTGGTAAACTTCATCGTCTTTAAGGGGTCTTTACCTACTTGCTTGAATCTCTCTTGAACTAATTTATAAATCTCATAGAACTCATCAGCAAACTCATCAATAGGTTGATTGATTTCTTCTAACTGACCTGCCTTTAATATCTGCATTCTTCTCATTTTGTCTAATACTGCTTCAGGAACATCCCAAATAAACAGAATCATTCTTTGTAGAACACCTTTGTTAGCAACAACCTTGACTAGTTTTTCCGGTGGATATGTCATGGCTAGAATAGAACGCTCACAATAACATTCCATCATTTCCCCACGCTTTAGTTTCTTACTAATAATCCATGATTCACCTGCTAATGTATTCATCAATGTATTTAGATAAACGATAGCCTGTTCTTTGTTTTGGCTTTGTTTGAAAATACCACTATATTCAAACTCATCCCAATGCGCTATGCCACTACCTTCTAACAAACCTGCTTCTCTAACCCAAGTCAATTCTCTTTTGGTTTTAGTATGTGCCTCATCATAACCTTCTTGACCGTGACGAATCTCTCTTCCATTTTCGTCTTGTTTGATTAAATGCCCTGCATTGTCTTTAACAGGAACATCTGCAAAAATTTCTTCATAGCCACCTATCAATGCGGCATCGGTATATTCAGTTGTAGACATCACATCGAACTTCTTAGTTCCGTATTCTTCCTGTCCATCTTCATCAGTGGATATAGGAACATTGTAATTCATCACATGGATATTATTTTCGGGGTCATTTATCTTTTCAAATAATCTTTTTGAAACTGGCCCGACGAAATCCCATAGAGTTGATTTGCCCGAACCGGAAGTTTGTATTTGACAGAAATGAACTCTACTGTCTTCTATACTTCTACCATTAGGTATTCTTACAAAATCTTTACAAATTTGCCCCAATATTACGAAACAACTTAGTGCCGCAGGTATATCATTCTTGAAAGAAACTTTCACAGCGTCTTCTTGGAAACGCTTAATAAAACTTGGTAGATTGCTATTGAAAACTTTAGTGTTTTCTTCAATCTTAAACAAGTATTCTTCTTGTTCTTTACTTAATTCAAATTCTTCATAGTTTAGTGCTTCTTCATTTATATTTTCATCTTCATTCATATTTTCACCTTTTCTTCGGAATGCAAAACATTCAAGATTCTTCGGGCTAGGGTTTTTCCTATGCCATCCATTTCTTGAAGTTCTTTTTCTGTTTGTTCGCCTATTTCCATAATCGAACCATATTGCTTTATCAGCGCATTCGCTTTATCTACTGATAAGCCCTTTATAGTTATGAGGGTGTCTATCCTCAAATCATCTGTTGATATTCTTTTGAATATCTCCGGTTTGATAACTTCTCGTTTGATGGGTTTCATCTTACATATGGAAGCAATTATCAAAGCCGCTTCTTGTTCACTAGATACCCAAAATGCTTTCGCATCTGTATCTAATGTTATTCTACCAATTGCACCTAGAAACTTACTTCTAAGTTTATTAGACCAATTAGCGTGTTGTGCGTTAGTAAATGTTTTATCTGTCTTAATGTATTTCTTATATTGATTTACACCTTCATCTATACTACCATAGATAATAACTACATTAGTTTGATAGTGTCTATCCATATTATCTAATTGAGTCCACATTCTTTTGCTCATTACTGAACTAATAAAATCATGTGCTGACTTGGCCTCGAAACAGACATCATCATAAACATAATCACCTATTTCTATCCACTTCTTTTCATAGGGTATCTTCATCTTTAGTGCTTCACTCTCTACTAGTTCTACTAATTTAGAACCTTTCTTTTCTCTACTATCTATTACTAACATTATATTTCCTCCGCATGTTCGGGGTATCTCCAACATTTACCAACACAGTAACCATTAGGGATTAATACGGTCTTACAATGAGGACTACTATAATTACCATGCACAGTAAATCTAGCATGTTTCCTAGTTTCTCTCTCATCCCAATCTAACCATATTTCTTCATTAGTTTCTACTAAGTGTCTTATCTCATCTACAATGGCATCAAGTATTTTGTTCTTATCATCATGACTTTCTACATTATTACAACCGGATAATAAATCCCTATACCACGAAACTAGATATGCTCTAGCCATGTGAGAGGGATTCTCGGTCATAATAGCATTATGTAAACAAGGCAACATAGGTAGTTTGCCCGTTGTCTTAGGAACACTTATCTCACCACTTACTTGTTGCATAGGTGGTGCTTCGGGAAATACAACCAAGTTTTTGCCACTTATTCTAAATGGTATTTTTCTAGGCTTCTTTGCCAACTCAAGTATTTCATGAACTTGTTTATCTAAGTCAGTCCTAAGCAATGGTATGCAAAAGTATGGATTACCATTCTCATCCCTAGAACTCATGTTTACTGTATTAGGTATTCTTCTAAGCCTAGTTGCTTGACCAACCCTATCATCAAGGGTTATATCATTACCAACTCTATTTATTAAGTATGTCTTAATCTCTCTAAAGAAAACCTGTATGTTTCTAATCGTATCTGTAACCCCACCAAAAACAAACAAGTGAAAGCCTCTACCGGAAAAGAAAAGAGTGTATTGATAATCATTCTCAATAACATAAGTCATAACAACATTGACATCTCTCCATGCTTTCTCGATACTTTCACCATGAGCATCAAAGTCAAGAAAGATTCTGTCAAGTATAACTGATGAATCTATCTTGGCTTTTTCTGCAAATTCAGCAAAATCATAAACACTAGTGTAAACATTAGTCCTATTATTTTGAGCCTTTACATAACTCAAGTATTCTTCTTTACTTCTTACTATTCTTCTCGGTAGTGGAGGAGCGTTCTTCATTTGACTCCCCGACCACACTTCTCTCGGAAACTTCATTTTTATTACCACCAAAATTAACTGTTGCGTTATTTAACATATTTCTTACTGTATTTGCTACTTCTGCTCTAAGAGAAATCATTACAGTTTCTCTCACTACATCTTCAAAGACATGGCCAACAAAAGTTTCTTTGATTCTAATTTCTCTAATTAAATCAAATCTTTCTGTTAGTTTCATCTCTCCATAAATATCACTAGCGAGATTTTCTATTGTTTCTTTTAGATTGGATATTTCATTAAATGTCCAATCTTTTGCTAATACTTTTTGTTTTATTATTTCATTCATTCATTCACCTTCTTAAAAACTATAATGTAAGGAGCGTAGTTTTTGTTAAGTAGGATAGTATGCTCACATTCCTTGCCTTCTATTCTTTGAGTTTTAACCCATTCACTGACTTCATTGAATAAGGGTGTAGTCTTAGTCACATCTCTAGCATTCAAATCTATTCTAGCATATCTTTGGCCGTTAGGCGACCTAGCAAACTTTACTTCTATATCTCCATTATTAAATTTATAATTCATAATATCACACCCACGAATCCTCTTCAGCCGCATCACATAAACTAAAGTAACTACAATGAGAACAAGTCTTAAAGAAAAACTTAGTGGGAAATGACTTTTGTTCATAGGCATGAATCAACTTGGCAATATTCTTCATTACCGATGTCATTGTTCTAGTCTTTGCTTCTTCTGCAAACACATAGTTAGAAGCAGGATAATACCAACCCCAATGCGTTACAGGAACATTAGGTTGTAATCCATTTTTAATTAAAACTTCATCTTCTGCATTTTCTATAAGCATTTGATAGAAGGCCATTTCTTTTCTCATACTTGTTGCCTTGTAGTCTTTCCATGCTCCTGTCTTATATTCAAAAGGAACATAGCCGCCATTCTCCATAAAGATTCTATCTATGATACCTTGAATATGTATCTTGTAATCTCTAGTCAAAGGAAACTTAGGATTAGTATTAGCAGGTATTGTTATTTCTGCATCAAACTTACCCTCGTTACATACAGGCAAATACTCGTCTACCTTATCTTCTGCTTTAGCCTCTAAGAAGCGTTCTGCTTCAAAAGCGGCTACAGTCATAGATATGTCGAAGTATTCGTCAATAGGTGTTAGACTTGCACAATAATCATGTAACTCATCTGCTGACATATGTTCTGCTTTCTTGATGTCAAAGTCATCAAAGAAGTTTTCTCTATGAACATGCAAAATTGTTCCCTTACGCATTGCTTCTGTTTGGTCTTGTGGTAATCGTTGAATATAACTAAAGTTATATTTCTTAGGACACCAATCAAAACTACCTAAAGAAGATTTACTAATCTTCAATATAGGCTCGCTAGGGTCATCATAATTTTCCGGCTTCCAATCATAAGTGTATTCACTCATGCTATTTATTATTGCATTATATTTTTCATCGTTATTCAAAACCATTCCTCCAATTTAGTTTGTATTTTACCCGTTTTAATGTTAGACAAATCCCAATTCATAGCCTTATAAATTGGTTCTGCTTTCTTTATTACTTGGTTAGCATAATGTTGATAATCGGGTTTATACTTATCAAAATCAACATAGCGTGAACCTGCAACATAATCTACTGTTTTTACTTCCTTAGTAAGTGGGTTAGTATATGTTTCGTTAGACCTTACTTTTAGATATAGGTAAGAATCATCGAAGTTAATGCCATTCTGTTTGGCATGAACAACTCCTGCAATACCCGAACCTATCGAGGGTCTTCTACCTTCTAATGTAGTAAACTTAGAAGTATCTTCTCCGCATTTTAAACACCACTTGATAGCAAGACATTCATGTAACTTGTGTTTCTTTCTACATCCATTACACTTTACAGTAAATCTATCTTCTCGAAGTCTGCTTCTTTTGATAATATCCTCGATAGGAATATCACCATTTAGCACACTATTGTATTTATCATGTAGATATTTATTGATTTCAGTCATAGACTTTTCATTCACCCACATAGTCAATACATCAGTTTGAACTCCCTTAGCAAGTTTAGTTTCACTAACTCTTTTAGCAGTAAAACCTGTCATTACAAATTCCGGCTCGTCTAACCACTCACCGTCTTTCCATGTAATCATACCTGCATTTCTATTCTTAGTCGTGCCAACACCTAATGCTGAATAGTATTTCTCAAACTCTAATACAACAGGGTGTTGTTTCAATCCCATGACATTAGGGAAGTGTTCTCTTACACTAGACTCAATTTGTTTAATCGCCTCTTCTGCTTTCTCGACAGAATCTATTTGCACATAGATTGAATCTGTGTGTCCGTAAACTACCTTCATACTATCACTTTCTAATGTAAGTTAATGTAGGAAAGAAGTGACTTTCAAAACCTTTTTGTTGCTTATTTAGATGTTCTTCAATCTCTACGATTGCTTTTTTTATCCTGTCAGCATCTTTTAGTTGCTCTTCTAAATAATCTAAGTCATTCTCCAATCCTTTAATCTTCATTTCTAATTTTTCTATTTTCTTTTTCATTTCTTCATTATTCATATTATCACCGTTACTATGGTTATGATGGTTATGATGTTCACGATATTTACCATCATCAATATCTTATTGCTTCTTGCTATCATCGCAAGTAAGTCTTCTAGGAGTTCATTGGTCTTGTCCATCATTGACAAATTTATCCACTCCTTGAGTTATCTCTATAATAGTTGCTTTACGCTTTAGATTCGTCAGCATTTCTATTATGTCATTAATATCTTTTTCAGTCTCTTTCCAAGTATCTTCTGTATCATACTCTATCTTTGCTATTACATATTTACTGTATTTCATAATCATTCCTCACATAAACTCCGTCGCCTATTCTAGTTACTAGGTCTTCTCTTTTACACAGGTAATACCCAATACCTTGAGTATTACCGATATACATACTAGTGCCTCTCTTTTCTACAATGTTGTCTAATACATGACTTACTGTAAACTCATTAGGCATTTCTTCTAATGCTTCTAATATCCATCTTTTGAAAAACTTATTCATTATTGAAAACCTCCTCAAATGCTTTTATCTTATTCTTCATTCTTGTGTTAGAACTTTTGTAGCCTTTGATTAATTTAGTTAGTTCCTTAACTTCTTTTTGTGTCTTCTGTGCTTTACTCATAGAAGATATTACAATGTCTTTTAATTCACTAATCTTTTCATCAAGGACTTTTTCAATAATAGGTTCTATGCCTTTTGTTAGTTGATGTTGAACTTCAACTTCAATAGTGCTATGTAATACATCAATTGAGGTCTTTAGATTCTCAATTTTCTTATCCATATTTGCTATTGTTGTTATAGCATCTTGTGTTTTATTAGACATAACTCTATATCTATTCTTTCCTTTCTTTCCCTTACAATCGGGACATATTGTTTCTCTTGATTTCATAGAGAACTTTCTAAAAGTTTCTCTACAATCTCTACATACTGCTGTTATACTCATTTTTATTCCTCATTTTTATTTCTTCTGCACATCTTTTACAATGAAACTTACCCTCAAATTGAGGATTATGTGCCAATGGTTTCATACATTTTATTCTATTCATTTTTAGTCACCTCAAATAAAAACTTGCGTCTCTCCTTTTTTCTATTGAAGCCGCCTTTCACTATATTATCATAAGCCCAAAGGGGTTGAAGATTGTCTAGCGACCAACATTCAGTGAAATCTTCTTCATCCAAAAATAGAAAAGAAGACACTGGTTTAATGTGGTCTATGTGCCAACTACCGTAATTTTCTAAACTCATACCTTCAGAAAACAAAGAAGAAAGGTGAGTTTTTAATTCGTCGCTACTGTATGGTAAGGTCTTTATCGGTCTGTCGGTTTTTGCTTTTATTGCTTTACTTAAAGCACTTCGATAGTTCTTATTTCTTTTTTTTACAGTATTGATAGATGGCAATATCAATACATCCATATCTTCACCACAGCCATTAGTATTACACATTTTACCAAAAACCGCACCGACTTCATAAAAAGAATCATTGTTTGTTCTTCTAAATTGGTCTTTACGGCATTTAGCACATATTATTTTAACTATATTTTCATAGTCTCCTTTGTAGTCTTTTCTCCTACTTAGATAGCCAACACTATATGATTTTTTTCTACAACTACATTGTAAATTTAATCGTTGTGCAAAGTCGGGTTTTACCTTTGCTAATTCCTTATGTGTCTTACAATAGAGGGTTGGGTATCTAATTAAAGTTATATTATCGTCGCTTTCAAATAAGAAAGTAAAATATTGATTTGGTATTAGATGCAAAGGAAAACCCTTGTATTTCCCAAACTCCATCAAGTAAGTCAAACTTCCAACTCCGCTATGTTTTTTATTGCTTTATCAAAAGAAGCCAATAAATCTTCATCTGCAAAATAAATGGTTGCTAGCACAGTGAACAATAAATCATATTTAGGGTCGAATACCCACTTATTCTTAACAGTTTTATATTCAGAAAACTTTGGGTCTAATAGTTTATGCACTTCTTCTCCTAAAAGACTCTCCCAATTAGTTTTGGGGGATTGAGTTAATTCATGCATTAATGCTAAAAACTTGTAAATATTCATACTTCCAACTCCTTTGCCTTAAATGCGGCTAATCTAATGGCCTCCCTCGCACTTGCTGTGATGGAGGCGGCTAGGTCTACATCAGCCCAACCAAAGCCTTGAAACGCCAACACACCGTAAAATGAAGCCATCAATCTCTTAACCGCCATTTGGTTATTATACCACTTAACATAATCAGTTTGATTACTAGCATTCTTCATTCTTCTCTTGTAGTCGTTTCTTAACTCCTTTAACTCAAGAACTGCTTTAGGTAGTAATCCTAACTTATCAGTCTTAAAGTAAAACATTCTATCACCTATCGGTTCGCTGAAATCTCTCGGTGTTAAGATATTAACTGCGAATGCTGTCGGTTCTTCGCTTTTAGTTTCCCAAGATATATTTCTAGCAACCATCATTGATGGATATAGACCGGCAAAATCAAATGCCGCCACATTAAGATGTAGTCCGTTAGTATCTTCACTAAGCGGGTCATAAATCATTGCTCCTTCATACTCTCTTCTATCAGCACTTTTGATACCTGTTGGTGCTTTCCACCAAGCATTTCTCATAAAGTATATACTACCCATATGTGAAGCATAGAAGCAAGCCTTGAAAGGTGCTTTTAGTAATCGTTGTAAAGATATTATGGCTTCACTACAAAAGTTAGTTTCATCTATTTTGACTAATAACTCTACATCTACTAGAGCATAGTGCAAGTATGCTTCTGTATCTTCTAGCCATGCTCTACGATAGAATTCGTTAGGGTCATCAAACTTAGTATTCATTTCTTTACCTTGATTAAATAATATCTTAGAAACATAATCAAGACTTAGTGAAGGTAGTGTTCCTCGTTGTGAATCATTCCATTGTCTTTCAAATGCTAAGTCTAAGTTAAGAGTTAATCTACCACCGATGGGTTGTTCAATTGGTGAATAGCCATCTTGTCTTTTGAAACTACAGCCATTCTTAAGTTGCTTAACACCATCTATCTTATGATAAGGAGACATGACCAAAGGATTCAAACCTAAAGCACATGCTCTATCTAATAACTTAGGTAAGTCGAACTTAAGACCAAACCATGCAATTAGCATATCGGGGTCTTTAGCCATCATAGTTCCCATAAAATGTTCTATCATATCTTTTTCATCAACACAAAAATATGTGTGTTCTATGTCTAATGACTCATCAAAAATATCTATTGGACTTTTTTCAGTTGGAAACCATACCCATTGATAGTATTCTTTATCGTAATTATCATACACTACAATAGTAGTAATACAACCATCATATTCTCCACCCTGTTGCCATTCCATATCCCAATACCACTTACGCATATTATATTCGGGCATTTCATCTACTTCATCAACAGCGTATCTAAATGTATATGGCACATCAGCCTCGTATGTTTTACTAAAGTGCTGTCTAGCCTTATGAATATCAAAAGACTTCTGCACATATACACGCTTTAGTTTTGTTCCATCTAAACTAGTCCAATCTCCCTCTTCATACTCAAACTCACCTCTAGCATATTTGCTAACAGGATAGTGTGGTATGTTAGGTTCATCAACTGAAACATAGAAGTATGGCCTAAACGATACCTCTTCGCTTTTCTTTACTCCGTTTTCTCTCCAAGATTTATATATTACATTTCCATTTTTATTACTAATTATCATTTATATTCCTCAATTTGCTAAGTGCGGTGCTTTAATTATCAGTTTATTTTCCGACATAATTAACATCGGGAAATCATCTTTGACATAGAAGTTTAGCATTTCGTTATCAAACAATACATGAAGTGGACTAGAGAAATCTAGCGTTGCTGATTCTCCAATGTTACCTTCTAACTCAATAGAAGTTTCAAACTTGTTTGTATTATTAGTAGAACTAGACATAGATAACTTATTCTTATCATGTTCATAATTAAGGTGATAAACACCGCTACCGATTAACTCACAAAGTTTCATAGTCTCACTAAATGTATTAGAGTCTAACTGAAACGCACCTTCAAACTTTGATTTGTTAAACTCAAATAGAGTTTCTAAGTCTTCTTCAAAGTGCGTGTCTGTTACATGCTGACCCATGCGATTAATAGCATCCATGTTTGGATGATTAACAACAATGGGTTGAGTAACTTTACTACTACCATTTGTCATAGTAATAATATCATTACTGTTTATCTCTACATCACCACTAAACTTCTTTAGATATTTTAGTAGCGTTTCTGTTTCTGCAACAAAGACACCATCTTCTTCACCATCAACTGTTAAATTAACTTTAACAATTAGTGAATTGATAGCATCAGCGTTCCACAAACTCAATGTATTGTTGTGTAGTCTAGCATAGAAATACTCTACCAAACTACCATTAGTAACATTCGCACCTTTCACATATTTTCCTTTCAATTGTATATCTGTCAAAGACTTGACAAACTCTTTTGCATCTACTGTAAATTTCATATTTCATCACCTTTTACTAACCAAGCACTAACTCCGAATATAGGATTAGCACCATAAACAACCCAACCAAACCAACATCGTTCATCTTTATTTGACTCGTAAGTTTTTATTTCATTATCCGACCAACGGGTTAGACATGGCCTGTAATATAATTTATCTCCGGTTTCTTCTTCTTCTTCTAAAAAAGTAAGTTCACCGAGATTTTCATGCGGAGGTAGTTTCTCACTTAATTTCATATTGTTCCCTCTTTCAATTCTTTCAAACCATTCCATGTAATGTTAGGTGGTGTTCCTTGTCTTACTGTCCACTTAGAACCAACAAGTTTACCGTTTGTTCTACTGCCTAATAGTTCAGCAAAGAAGTGTAACTCTCCTTTAATCATTTTCTTAGAGCAGTAAATTTCTTGTTCAAGTTTACCTCCCCATTCTTTCCACATTGGTTGCATGCCAACGGGAACATTATCCATGTATTTTTCAGTCTCATGTGTAATGAAGATTACATCACATTCTAAATTATAGATTGTCTCTAGTAAATAATAGAAAGCCTTGTTTCTATTACCATACTGGAACGGCATAATCTTAGTTACAACTCTAGGGTTAGGGTTTACCTTTAACATACAAGCATCTAACCATGTATCTACACCATCAATAACAAAGATAGGCTTTTCGCCATTTGTAATTGATTCTTTAGCGTGGTTGATAAATTGTAATGACCTAGACTCACTTTCGTTAATATCAATGATATTATCTTTAGTCATAACAATTGGACAGAATACTTCTATTCTTTCAGTAGCATCATGGTGTTGATACCATGTAGATTCTACTCCTCTATCCCAATCAAGAACGAATATCTTTCTATCGGGGAAGTCTAACGCTAATCCGGTTTTACCCGTCTTAGGTTCACCCCAAATACCTAATACCAATCTTGGTTGTCTATTCTCTCTTTTCTGCTTTAGCAGTTCTTTAAAATTTATCTTCTCTTTTCTAAAAGTCATACAATTCACCTATTTCTTCTCTATCTATTTTTATTTCTTTTCCTTTAATTTTGCCCCATGTATTGATTATGTCACATAACTCGTCACGACTATCACAAACATATCTTGTGTCTTTGCCGCCAATATGTAACTTGACCCAATAACTATCGGACATTTTTATATTTTTATTCCATGTCAAGAATTCTACTTCATCTAAATCAATGATGAAACTACCATTCTTCAACAAGAATCTATTTTCAATTAATCCTTTTCTTATCATTTTTATTCCTCATGAATAGGCTTCGCACCTAGTCGAGTGTCAATCTTTTCCACAAGTTCACACTTACACTTGCGTAGTGAGGAGGGACAACAAAAAACCCCCCTTGGAAATTAATCAAAACCAATCAAGGTCTTCATCCTCTACGCCTTCTTCTTCAGCGATAGGATTACCTACTGATTCTTCTAGTAGTAAACCACTAGTATTGATTGTTATTGGTTCTGCTTCACCGTCAATAATTCGCTGTGAAGTTCTACCAACAACTACAACTTTAGAACCAATACCGAAGTTGATATTGATATGTTCGGGAATCCAACAAGTTGTTGCTAAATCCCCACCGTCATCTTCTGTCAATTCCATATCAGCCGCTTTATCTGTAATAGATATAATTCTGTTACCATTAGCAGTTGGAGTCATTCTTTGATTGACGACAGTTCCTTCAACTATAGCAAATCTATCTTTTGTTTGTTCCATCTGTAGTGTTTGATGTAGTCTGTCTAAATCAACCAATGTTGTTCCATTCTTAGCATAGTTCTCGAACAAACAAGATGCAAAGTCGAAAGACGACATATCTCTATAGTCGCTATTATCGGGGTTTACATCAGCATTTCTAACCAAACTATCTTTAGTGGCAGTAGTCATACCATAAAGATTCAAACCGTCATCGCTAGGAATAGCCTTGAAATGCACCCAATCAAAAGTTTCGGGAGCAAATTCTACACCGCCTTGATTCTTGTAAGAGAAATAATAAGATTTCATTTCTCCGCCATCAACACTACCATAGAAGATACCATTTCTTCTAAACTCATTTACAGGTAGTGGTTTACCATAACGCTTGTTTTCTGCACCACTAGCATAGTTAGGCATTGGGTCTATCGGAATGATAATGCTACCATCTTCTAGTTCTTCTGCACCTGCATTTAGAGTCTTAACCATCTTTTCAGCATAGTCGCCTTTGTAGTATCTAGCGATAGTGTAAGTGCCATCACCGTTATCAGTAGCAACGGCTACTAAGCCATCGCTCAATGCTTTGTCGTTATCTCTTAGATATTCTTCTTTAGCCTTGTTTCTACTCCAACTCATCATATCTCTAGGAGACTCCAATGATATAAAGAAACCAAATGCGCTTTTTACTAGAGAATTAGAACCACTATTATTGTTAGTAGTTGTTCTCTTCATGTTACCTCTCACATAGTTTCTTAGTAGAGAAACAGCAATATCGCTGTTTACATCTACACCATTTTCTTCACAAATCTTGACATATTTATCTACCAATTCTTCGGTAGTAATAGCCAAGTGCTTTGCTCCTATTTCTATTTCTTTCATTATTTTTTCGTCTATATTCATATTATATTCCTCCTGTTTATATTTGTCCTACCATCCATGATATTATCACTTTAGGGGTCATGGTAGTAGAACGATATTCTGTTTCCCCTATTATCCTAAGAAGTTTAAACTTCTCTTTGGACTCTAAACCTTCTGCCGCTAAGACAGAATTGTGTAACGCTAGACATATTTCCTTCACGCTTCTTCCTCCATACAAAATGTCATGTAATTTATTCAATGTTTCATTTGGTTTTTTATTAAGTATTAAATTTAGTATTTCATCGAACTCTTTTAATGAATCCTGCACCTGTTTTCTTAGCGTGAAATTTGAGGCTTTGGCCGCTTGAATCTCGGTTATTGCCCTGCGTAAATCACCATCTAAATCATATATAAAGCGAGCCAAATCTTCGTCTGCGAAGCCCTCGACCTGTTCTTTATCGAGAATGTTTTTGATTACTTCAAGAACAATCTCATTCTTTAGTGGATTGAATCTGTAATTTGCACATCTACTTTGAAGCGGAAAGATAATCCTAGACTTATCATTACAAGTAATGATGAATCTAATATTGTTAGCATATCTTTCCATAATTCTCTTCAAGGCATTTTGAGCATCACTTGTCATACCATCCATTTCGTCTAATAGCATTATCCTAAATGGAGCATCACCCAATGTTCCGCTTTGTGCTACTTGCTTTATTGTAGTCCTAACAGTCTCTAGTCTTCTATCATCACTAGCATTTACTTCAAAGAAGTTATCTTTGAAAGTATCACCTAGCATAGACTTAGCAAGTGCAATAGCCGCACCTGTCTTACCTGTTCCTTGCATTCCATAGGCAAGAACATTAGGCATATTCTTTTCTAATACCCATTGTTCCGCATCTAATACAAAATGCTCTTGTCCTGCAATATCACTTAATTTATTTGGTCTGTATTTTTCTGTCCATAACATTATATCCTCTCCAATTTAGACTCTATTGCTTCTATCTTGTTTGTAACATCATAGATTGTTTGGGATAATTCCATATCTATGTGATGGGGTTTGTAAATGTCATCCCAATCTGCGATGTTATCATAAATCATTTCCATATCTTCTAGTGCCTCTAACAATTCTTTGTAGTTTGTTAATTTGTTTTCTATTTCTTTTATTCTTTCCGACGCTTTCATTTTTATTCCTCCTCCATTTTAATTAATTCTTGTTGTATTGGTTCATAGTCGGGTAGTAATACCCCGCCTAACCAATAGAGAAACAACAGCGTTATTGTTCCTATTAAGAACCCTAACATTCTCTATTCCTCCATATTGTTTGTTTTGCTTGATTACAAAATCCAACCTTAGCATAGTGCTTACTAAGTATCATTTGTAGTTGATTAGTTGTAGGCATTCCTCTCTTAGCAGGAAGACCTTTGTTTGTTTTTGCACTATACAATCTATCTTTGATTTCTCCGGTTGTCATTTCTTTATCGTTTAACATTTTTGTTATTCTATTTTTTACTAATTTATTCTTGCTCATTCTGTCGCCTCCATGTTCTAAGCAACATACCGAACTCGGTATTTGTCATTTCATATTTAACTCGCTTGAACACAAGCCCTTCTAAATTGACCTCTTTGAGCCAATCACTATCTACGGGGTGTCCATGAACTACAGCATATATTTCTTTATTGCTTAAGTTAGGATTTCTCTCCATAACTTTCTCTACTCTTTGTTTCATTATTTTCTTTGGCATTTTTATTTCTCCATATTATACAACTTGTTTTATTATCATATCCAACCTCTTCAAAATAACTACCTAATATGTTAGTTAATTGTCTAAAGGTTAAATCAGTTCTTTGAGAGGATTGTTGTAACATCCTATCATAAATTTGTTTAGTAGTTAGTTCGTCGTCTGCTACTATTTTTATCAGTTTGTTGATTGCTCTTTTTTTACCTGCACGAATCTTCATCAAAAATCACCTAATGTAGTTTGTTTAACTTTAGTTACGGGTTTGGATTTACGCACCCGCTTCTCACCTAAACCTAAAAGGCGGCACTCACTATTATTTAGTTTGCTTTTAGCAAACTTCACAAACTCTTCATCCTTAGTTAATTGTTTGAAAATTCTCTTATCAGCATTTTTTATTCCTAGTCGCCTTAACAACGAAGGGACTTTAGAATACTGCTTCCTAATCGGCATATTCATTCTTCCATAGAACCTACCATCATAGACATAAGCAAGCATTTCATAGAAGTAGTCCTGCGACCATCTTCTTCTAACTCTACCATCAATAAATAATAACTTATTAGGGTTTGAGTTTACACACAGCCAATTCATAAGTTGAGTATCGGAAGGTTTGTTCACCTTTAATACTTTACAAACTAAGTCTCTATCAGTTTCCTTCAAGAAATAACTTACAAGACTAAAGGTATCTTTCTGTAATGAGAAAGGTTCTTCACTTCTTGGAGCAATATCTAGTATTGAATCATACAAATGCTTGGTTGAACCTGCTCTTTTTATTTTACATAAAGCCTTGATTTCTTTTGGAATGTTCTTTTCATTGAGGGAAGTCATAATCAACTCCCCTCTATACCGTCTAATTATATTCAATATAGCATCTTTCTGTGCATTATAATGTATATCTTCTATAATAAGACCATTTTCAACATTAAGTGAATTTGCGTCTATTTCAATTTCATTCGCAAATAACATCGTAGCATTTGGAAGCATCTCTTTTGCTTTAGTCGTCTTTCCTGTTCCTGTCTTTCCTGTAATTATTATTGGTCTATTTTTATTCATGGTGGTTAATCCCACTACATCAACTCCTTCAACTTGAATAGTTCTTCTAACCCCTCTAATCTTAGGTGTCTTGATTCGGCAACTATTCTAACCGCTTTACTGAAATCAGCAAAGTTATCATTTGCATCTTGTAATCTATCACACCATATACCATGATGCATTACTAATGCTATATTTTTAATTCCCGATATAATCAATATGGGTGTAGGCCTGCTTGCACTTTGTCGAGGTTTAAGTTTGGTTTGAATACCATACTGTAGTAATGTTCTTCTTATGGCTTCTAGGAACTTTTCTTTGCCTCTAACATTAATTGTTAGTTTGACCCTATAACCTATGAGTATGTCTTCATTCCTAACTATACTAATATGTCCTTTGGCTTTGGCTAGAAATATTCCTTTGAGAATATCTTTGTTATACATTAGATTCAACCTCATAAAATCCAATAAACTCCGACTCAACTTTCATGTATTCTAATCCCTCTCTCAAAAGATTGATTATAAATTCAACATCCTTCTTTAGAGAACCACCTAATACAATATTCAAATTAGTATTCGGTGTTCTGTCAAACATCATTGCTCTTTCTTTATCTTCCTCTACTTCTATGATGGTCATATATCTTTCAAAGTCATCCGGCAATTCTACATCATGTAGTTTACAGGCAACGAAGACACCTTTAGTTAATACAAAAAGGTCTTCATTAGTTAATTCATCATAAACTGCAAAAGAAAATATCGAGGCTTTTCCAAACCTATCTATTATAATATCAACTTCGGGAGGGTTCATACTAAACTCTCCACATCTTCTATTGTATTTATATCAGCAACAAACTTATCATGCCGTATTCTTTTACATCGTGGGAATCTTAGTCCATAGTTTCCTTTTGCGTCTTGAGTAACTAAGTCTGCTGATACTTCTAAGACAACTCTCGGTAATAAGTTGTATGTGCCATTGTTGTAAGTCTCTACATTCTTTCTAAGTTCATTAGTTAGCCAAACTAAATCAGCATCACTAAAGCCCGTTCCGATAGAGCCTACCGATTTGAAACCACTATCACTCTTTACTGATATGCCGAAAGTGCCGAATACATTTGCTCTTGTGCCTTCACCATATTTAGCAGTAGTAATAACCACATCTAATTCAATGCGAGGAGGCTTGTATTTAGCCCATCCTGCGCTTCTTTTACCTGCCTCATAGGGTAAGGTAGTATCTTTGACAATAATGCCTTCAAAGCCATCGTTAATCGCTCTATTATAGAATGCTAGAACATCACCGCCCTCTTCCATTCTATGTGCTTGGTCGGGTAGTTGTGAAAACTTAGCCAATCTATTACTGTAAGATAAGTCCATTATAGTTTCATTACCAATCTTAAGGCAATCAAATATAACCCACTTAACTTTAACCTTCTCTCTTGCTTCCGCATGGTCTTTAGAATGAACTCTTGTTCCCATTAGTTTATGTTCAGCAGGAGAACCATCATCTTTAATTGGATATATTTCACCATCAAGAATACAATCTACTTCATATTGTCTAACTGTTTCTACAACATCTTGAAACTGTGGAGTCACTATACTACCTTTGCGATTAAAGATAATTACATTATCTCCTTCTTTGTGTATTTGGTATCTGTTACCATCATACTTGTAATCTACTATCTTATTCTCCGGCCATTTATCCATAGGAACTTCTTTTGCTAACATTGGCTTTACAAAAGAACCATGTGATAAATTACATGGGGGTTCTTCTTTCATTTCATAATACATAGTAACATTATACAAGGTATTGAAGTTAGCATGTTTCTTAACTTCACTTAGTTTCTTATCGTAATGTTTTGCTAATACTTTCTTAACTACTCCTTCGTCTATCCCATTAGTAGGAGAACGAATCCAATATCTAACAAACCACCTTCTTTCTAATGCTGACATATTTGATAATATATCTTTAACTAAGAGATAAGAAGAATCATCTACAGCACCACAATTAGTCTCTAAAACTCTTAAGACAGAAGTTATGCTTATGTTTCGTTCTGTTTCTGCACCTGTATCTAACATATAGATAGCCTCTCCTAATTCACCATCAATAGCAAATAAGGTTTCTATCTCATCATCAAAACAATCAAACATCTTGGCAAGCCAAGACTTAGCCTTAGCCAAACCAATATTATTGTTAGGATATTCTCTAGCAAGTAATTGTATTGCTGCACTCTTATGCGTATCAAACTTATCTAGTTCTGTTGCTATCAATTTTACTTGTTGTGTTGGTGTTTTTTCCTTCGTGGATTCTAACAACCGGCTCATCATTTTCCAATCTATCATCTATAATCATCTCCATATTTTTATTAATTTTAATTACCACTTCTTTTAGAAGGCGTGATATTTCACCTTCATGTTTATCCGAGTATGCCCACATAGCATTTGCTAAGTAAATCCATTCACTCTTCTTCATCGTTAGCACCATTATTGATTATTCCTAATACTCTAGTAAAGTTAATCATCATAGCATTAACTACTTGCGCTTCATCCATTCTTTCCATTTCTACTAATCTATTAGTCATAGATACTAAAGTGGCTTGAACCAAAGGTGGTGCAAGTGTAGCCAGTTGGCTATTAGTTTGTATTTCCCAATACATAACAAACGATGCTCTTGTAAATTCATTAGTCCTTTTGATTTGACTAAAATCAACTTCAAAGGCTTCTAGCAATCTTTCGTTCTTGATTTCTTTTCTAACCTTCTTAGCCCATTCATCTAACTTCTTATCATTCTGCCAAATTCTAACATACTTGAACATCATTCTTCCTCTCCTATGAAATGTCTTAACACAGGTTGCTTAGCCAACATTATTGCATTAGCAATAAAATTGTAAGCATCTGCTATATCCTGCGGCTGAACTCTTTTGTTACCCACCATCCTTGCTTCAATCTCATTAAGTAACACACCTGTAAAGGTCGTAATTTCTGCTCTAAGCATTGCTACACAGCCTTCCGACCATTCCCTACTAGGATTATTTATTCTCATCAATTTCTTTATTTGCACATCACTAATTATTTTCGTCATTCTAATTCTCTCTCCAATATTTTTAATAAAAGTTTAGCCTCTTCAATATTCATACGAATACCTTTTCTTGTTGGTTTATCATTACTATACCAACGAACATCAAAGACTTCAATGTTCCAATAGTTTCCACGCTTAACTAATATTTCATCAGTTGCGTTACGGGCTATTGTGCCCTTTGTTTCTAAATCACTCAACTCATCCACCCCTCTTTGAATTTCTTTAAGTCTTTCAAAGCGGTGAAGTATCGTGGAGTTTCTAATTCATCTAATCTATTTACTACCCAACAAGCACCACCTAACGACGATACTTGTACTATCTCATACTGACCCTCATTGACAACAACTACTTCTTTAGTTCCTATCTCCGGTACTAAGCCATACATTCTAGTTAGTTCTTGAGAAACATCTTGCATGTTCTCCATAACATATTTGATAATATGCGCTCTTTGTATTGGTATCTTAGGTGCAACATCTATTGCTAAACTGCCTGTCATTTTACAGACTACACATTTGTTACCTTTACAAATAGGGCATTTTATTTGCGCTTTATGTGGTGCGGGTAGTGTTACTGTTACTGCTCTCTTCTTCATTTCTTTCTACTCTCCAAACAATATTTACATTTACCAAATCTTCTAGCATAATATCCTTGCATGTTTCTCCAACAAGTCGGACATTTCAACTCTATTCCTCCGGTAACAAAACCGCTACATCAGTAGAGTAGAAAAGTTGTGCGATAGACATAGCCGCTAAGAAACTATTTTTAGTTACTTTAACAGGGTCGAACACTCCTGCATTTCTTAAGTTTTGAGTAGAGCCAGTAAGAGCATTGAAGCCCGTGTCTTTCTTACCAAAATTAATAGTTGGAGTATCTATCCCACTATTGTTTTGTAATACTTTCATTGGTTCTTGCATGGCCTTAAGAAACCACTCCTTTCTGTCCCACTTTCTATTACCCATAAGGGACACCTTTTTGGCTACCTTTGCTAATGTTAGACCACCACCAACAATAATACCTTCTTCTAGTGCGGCCTTTGTAGCATTAAGAGCGTCATCTAATCTTTCTTTCTTTTCTCTCATTTCAATAGATGAAGAAGCACCAACCTTAATTGTGGCAACGCCACCACTAAGTCTTGCTATTCTTTTCTTGAGTCTAAGTTTATCATACTCATCTTGACTATCTTCAAAGACACCTTTTAGAGTAGATATTCTATTCTCAGTTAATGCTCTATTACCACCAACAAAGATTGTTTTGTCTTTAGTAATTGTAATACTATCACAGGTTCCGAAAGTGACAGAATGTAGTTGTTTGGCATCGTCTTTACTTTCATCTGTATAGAGAGTTCCTCCGACAACTCCTGCAATATCAGCCAACTCATCTAATTGAGCATCACCAAAGTTAGGGGCTGTAACTACTGCAACATCTATTGTTTTCTGTAATAGATTCATGACTACATTATTCATAGCATTACCATCCATTCCTTTACAGAATATAACTAGAGGTTGTTTATTATTAGCCGCATGTTCCATCATAGGTAGTATCTCATTGAAGTTTCTAATTGCTAGATTAGATAAGAAAATCAGTGGACTGTCAAAGGTACATTTACCATCTTCACTATTAGCCATAAGATGACTCATGTAACCTTCATCAATCTCTAACCCTTTTCTTACTACGATTTCAGTGTTGTGTGTTTTAGATTCTTCAACAGTAATAATACCATCTCGACCAACCTTCTCAATTGCTTCGGATATTAAAGAACCCAGTTGTGTATCATTGTTTGCCGCTATGGTTGCTACACCAAGTATGTCTTCATTACCAACTGCTTCTGCTTCATTATTTAGACATTCAATTGTATCGTTCTTTAATCTCTCTAAAAGAGTATTAAATTCGTGAACACTCATCTCCGGTGCATCTAACATATTATGACAAAGTGCTTGAGCAAGAATACAAGCGGTAGTAGTTCCATCACCACTACCTTCTTGTGCTTTACTTGCTAGATTCTGCACTAACTGAATACCCATTTGAACATAAGGGTCTTCATGACTAATATACTTAGTAATTGTAACACCATCGTTGATTACAACAGGTGGATTACCTTGTAATATTACTGTTCGTGCTTGTGGCCCAAGTGTGGGCTTTACTGTATTCGCTACTATATCTATTCCTTGTAATAACTTTTCTTTTACTTCATTTCCATGTATTATCATTATTCCACCGCCAATATATCATCATAGTGAACTGCAATAAAATCGTTCACCTTGACATAATCTTTTCTTTCGTTGAAGTAGACAATCTTATCTCTCAAGTTTTTATCACAACGACAGTCTACGACTACGCCTTTGTTATCTACCTTAGATATGATTGCTCCACTCTTTTCATTTACTTTTTCTACTATTACCCATTTTCCTACTGCTTTCATTTTCTTTCCTCCATATTTACTGAATCGCTGAACTTATCTCCTTCGCTTATTGTTATGTTTACATTTTGACCTGCTGAAATCTGTATGTTGTTGTTTCCTGTAGTGGGCTGATGTATATTTTCTAACTCTTGCTTTAGGTTTTCATTTTCTTTCTTAAGGTCTTCATACATTTTTTTGTAGGCTACCTCTTCTTGTTCTTTCTTTTGCTTTTTATCTTGCGCTTTCAAAGACTTCATCAATTTCCTGTGTTCTTCTGTGAAATTATATTTCTTTGGTTCATCAATTGGCTCTCTAAGTTTCATCTTAGGAACTAAGATTCTTCTTTTTATTATGCCATTACCATTCATATTTCTACACCAAGTCATTCTTCTTCACGCTCCGGTTGTACTTGACCTCTAAAAGTCTCTAATCCATTTTCATCCAAGTATCTAATCATTAATAAGTCCGGCTGTGAATTATTCCAATAACCATAGTGTTCTACACCACCTAATACATAGGCTTCGTGCATTAATGACTTCCATACATTTACTGTTCCCCAATCAACACCACTAAAATAAGCGGCACCAAATGGATGAGTATGAATCCAACACTTAATCGGTAAACTCATACCAACAGGGGGTTGCATACCAAACTCAACATAACCGGAAGAACCAGTTGTAACATAACAATCATTCTTACCATCAATAACTACTTGCACTTCTAAGGCAGGTAGTATTTCTGTGGAAGCATGCCAAATGGCTTTAAAGAAATCTTTGTCTATGTAGATTGATTCATCATCTGCCTCACTATTGTTTTTCTCTACCATATTATACCATTCTTTTATGTATTGTTCTGCTCTTTCTCTAGCATCTTCTAAACTTTCTATTTCTATATCTACCATTATATCACCTCATACATTTACTACAGCGAAAGAGTTTACACTTTCACCATTAAACCATCTTTGAATCCATTGTGCGCCCATACCTGCAATAGCCATGTGCATGAAATGTATTCCTTCTTGAGAACCATCCCATGATTCTCCTTGACAACTAAACGAACCTTCCTTACCTGCTAGCAAACTATCATACATTGATGGGTCTGCTTGATAAGAAACATAGGCCGCATTTCTACCTTGAGAACGCAAGTCCAACCACTTTACATTTGAATTGTAAAGCATTCTTCTAGTGCCTAAATTATCTACACAACAAACTACTAAGTCAAAACCTTCTAGTTGATTAGGTGTTAATATAGGGTAGGGGCTTGCTACCTTTACAGTATCGCCAAACTTATTCTTCATTCTATTGACTTTATGGAAACCAACATCGCCACTATTAAAGTTTTGATATGTTAGATTCTTTGTCTCTACCTTATCATCATCATTAACTTGTATCTCATACAAGTCTAAGTTGTTCAAAAATGAAATAAGATAACTTCCTATTCCACCTGCTCCAATTACTAATATTTTTCTTTTCATATTTATTCACCTCTATTTATTATTCCTTTATCTAATAACTCTTGGTAGTTATCCATCCAACTACCTAGAACCTTTATCGCTTCTCTTCGGCCTAAACCGAACTCCTCTCTCAAATATGGAGTAGCGCCAAACATATTGGTTACTCCACTTTGCCGTAATTCTTCTAAATACACATAATATTCAATCCATTCTTCATTTATCATTTTAATTTCTCCTTAATTCATTTATCTGTTTGCCTCTCACTTGAGAGCATTTTTCATAACCAATCAAAGCCAACAGTTTCTTTGTGGTTAGTTTAATTGAAGATAAAGACACATTGGCCTTTTCTGCAATCTCTTTCTGTTTTATTGGATGTAAGTAGATGTTCTTAGCAATCCAACAAATACTAGAATAATATACTGTGCCTTTTACACAATCTACATTTTGTGTTAAAGGCTCAAACAATTCTAATACATCTTGACAATTAGATGCAAAGGTTAAGTCATCAGTAATCTTACTTGTAACCGCCTTTAACATATAATATGGGTCAATCTTACTATAAGCATTTACATTATTGAAATGCTTGTTGATTCTTTTTACTGCTTGATTTAATGTTCTAGTGCTACAAGAAAACTCCTGCCTTAACTCTTTAAGAGATACAGGCGTTCTGTTTTCTCTTAGAATATAATATACAACAGCAGTTGCTTTTTCTTCAACACCTAAAGTGGTAAGTGCGTTACTTCTGTAAAGAGAAATGTAGCACTCTTCTACTCTATCCTTTAGTGGATGATTAGACATTAATGTAGCCAATAGCATATTGCACATTCTAAGTCCTTTCTCTAAATGGTGATTAGAATTTCTAAGCCATGCTTTTTCATTGTGGTTAGTTCTCGAACCTAGCAACTTATCAGCAGAATGAATAAACTCACCGTCTTTATTGACAGGTAGAGTTGTTTGTTCAAACAGTTCTGTTACTGCAATATAGCCACAATCCATACAGGATAGTTCGCCTAATCTTTCATCCATTTCAAATTGTGTTCCATTACACTCCATGCACTTCATTTATATCCACTCTTTCATTTTCATTTGGTTTGTATTTTAAGTAGCCTTGAATCGTATTAACTCTCGCCACCGTCATATTATCATTAAGTAGAGCAAGTGCTCTAGTTGCGAATTGGTCGCCTAGTGAAGAACCTCTAGCCATATTATCTATACATATTGGCCCACTCCAATACCACTCTTCTTTAACAAGTTCACCTTCATCGTTCCTAACATCACGCCTTTGTCTAACAAAGGTAGAAACCATTTGTATGTCGCTCTTATATTTACTATTAGACAATTTCCAATCGTAGTCATTACCGGCAATATACATTGTCTCCGGTTCGTTATTATCATCTTCAGTGAGTTTAATTCTACTAGGATATTGTTGAGTAATATCTCTTAGCAATTCCTTTGCTCTATTCTCGATAAGGTCTTCGGTTCTGTTCTGTGCTAGAAACTCTCTCATAACTTTAATGTCCGAGTCTAGTGGTTCTCTACCGACTAATGCTTCGTATAATCTCTTTAAACCCATTCTTCTAAACTTACTATTCTTCTTACCATGAACATAGTAGTTACAAAATGACTGTAAATCTTTCATTGAGATATTACCCCACACACCATCACCGATTTCAATGGCAAACTCTTTGTCACCTATTTGAGCAACATTAAGTCTAACTTCTTGCTTTTCAAAATCTCTAAAGTAATGATAAGGAACTCTATTCTCTAATACATACTTAATATCCTCACTAAGACTTAGAGAGGAAAATAAAGTCTGCATCAATTTACCATTATCGTCGGTAAAGCAAGACTTGAAAGCCACTCTAGCAAAAGCATTGGCAATAGTTTCCATGCTTTCGGCTTTGCCGTTTATCCTAAATTTGCCATTGGCTCTTGATAGGGCTATCGGGCATTCTCTTATCCAAAATACTCCACTAAAATCACCTTCACCAAAATAGTTTAGTTTGTTAGTATAACCCCATCTATTCGTTCTAGGTTGCTTTAGTACATTCTTGAACATAGTCTTTAACGCTTTATGTAAGGGGTCTTTTGCTGACCTATCAGCAGTTACAGTTTTGTTTCTACTATATTGTAATAGGTCAGACTTTACATAAGTCGTATAATAACTCGCTCCATCATCCGGCTTTCTTATATTAATTTCTATTTTATCCATTGTTATCACATCATATATATTTTTGAATCTGATTTAGGCACACATTTCTTGTGCCTTTCTAATTTAATTTCTTCGGGCAATAATAGTTGCCCGCCGCATATACGGCATCTAGTAGCAATTCTTTTCTTATACGCTCTATGGCTACTAACATAGTTCGGGTCTTGTTCTTTCATTGAATTCACTCCATTGTTTTTCTAATTTACACATTTTACAATTATTATGACCACTACAATTTTCTTTATGGAAGTATAAAGCCTCTAATCTTAGAGGCAGGTTTTTCATTTTCCATACAGAAAACCCTTCTTGTATTGCTTCTTCCAAATCCCATAAGAAATGGTCTAGTAATTGGTTTACCATAAATTTAGTCATTGAGACTTGCTTAGGGTTGGATAATTCTACTTCAAATCTTTCTTTTATCCAAGACTTGACTTCGTAATCCCAACCATTGAATATGGTGAAAACCGACTGAATAAACTCATCGTATTCCATCTTCACACCATAAACGGGGAGAAGGAGTGTAATAACCCCTTCTCCCCTCTTCCATTGTTATCAAGAAGAATCAGTAGATACTAATTCAACCGCCTACGATAGCAGGGGTCAAATCAACGCTGTCTACTGCATCCCAATTGATTTCATTGATAGATTCACGGCTAACCATTTCACCATCAACGAAAACCCAATGTGTAGGGTGTGTGTCAATTTGCTCAATAACCTCTTGAACTTCTAGTTGAAGTTCCGTATGTCCTGTTTCGTTCAATATTCTTACTTTTACCATATTTTTCATCTCCTGTTTTTTGTTCATTTTTTCTTATTCTAATCAGTATTTAAAGTGAGCCTGATTTAACTCATTCTTCTCCTATAAGTGCCAATAAAGCGATTGGCCAACATATTATCAAAACTATGATATATATGAAAAACACACCTATTTTACCTATATCACCCATTTATATCACCGTTTTGACTGTTAATCTGCCTTTGCATGCTATTATCATCAATCTCAAACATTCTTTGTTCTCTAAGATAGCCGTCTAAAATCATATCTAATTTTTCCGGCAATGCTTCAAAGATTCCTAAGATTAATCGTCTATTTAAAGACAACCATATTTTATGTTGAGTGTTTAACACAACCTTTGGCATATCATTTTCATTCATCGAGATTACCAACGGGGGTAACTCTACATCTTGCACTATTTTAAATTCTACATTCGTTTTCATTTTATCACATCATACTTATTGACATGAAGATTCCCTCCATGTCTTTTGTTTTAATCAAGGCTTCAACATTAGAGAAGTCTCCTGCACAATACTTATCTGTGTATTCTACTAGAAGACCCGCTAATACCATAGCCATTCTTTGCTTACTAGCATTAACAATGAGTTTACTTAACTCCATCATCATTTCTTTTTTGTCTCTTTCATGAGCCATACAATCGTAACATTGTTCTTTCAACATTACATCATGTCCATGACACCATGTATTGACCCATCCTGTTCCATTACATTTTTCACATTCCATTATTTCACCTCTAACAGTTTTAGATTAGCACCAAAGGTTTCGTTGTATTGCATAATCTTTTCATTGCCTTTGTTGATAGCATGATTCTTAGGCCACCAACTAGGTTCTTCTCTTTTAGTCCAATAAGCAAACTGCCACTTACCTTCGAGGTAGTAGTGTTGGTAAGAATCAATTACATATTCCCAACAATGTTCACCGTATTCATTTGGTATTCTATACTTATCAAACATAGCAATAGATACAGGTGTTGCTAAACTGCTGTCTGCATCATATTCTATTGGTGTTTGTAGTAGTCTTTTGTAAGTGCCATGTCTTTTATTGTAGTATCTCAAAGAATATTCTTCACAAAGAGCCATACCATGTTCAAACAACCACATAGTATTGTCATTGTTTTGTCTAGCCCAAATAGTGCTAGGATGGTTAAGCATAGCAGGTTTCATTAAGATAGATTCTGTATCTTCGTGGTATTGTTTTAGTTGTGCTAGAGTTGGTTCTTGTCCGTATCTATCTGTGTATTCTTTAAACAAAGCATTAGTATGTAGCATTTGACAAGTTTCTGTCGGCATCTTAACTACATGCTTGTTTATCATTTGTTGTGCTGATTCTACAGGGCATCTTGATAGTGCAAATATATTCATTGCATCACCCTCTTTTGCACCCAATACTGATAAGTTAGCATAGCAACTTTTAGTAAGTTGAAATTTTCTGCACTTGGGTTTTTCTTAAAGTAAAGAAGGGCAATATCCATTCCCTCATTTGCTTGTTTCTTATGTGCTTCTATTTGCTCTCTAGGAGCAGGTTCATAGACAGTGCCATAAGCATCTGTTATTATTTTATATATTTCTTCATCCATTATTTTCATCTCTATTTTTATTTATTATTGGTGGGATGTAGTCTTTGTCATACAAAACAAATAATTCTGTATGACAATGACTACAAAGTTGAACTAGAATATTATTTTCTATTTCTTCTAGTTCCATTGTTTTAAATTCCATAAACACCATCGTTGATGCTACTAACCCACATTTGTAGCACTTAGGAATTTTCTCTTTACGCTCTTTAACAAAGAACTGCTTGAGCCAATTAAGCATTCAATCACAATTGACCCTTAAAGAATTTCTTGTAGGCTTCGATAACCTTTCTCACTCGATGGTGAGAGTGTTCATCAAGAAACTTATCAAATTCCTTGATTAGACCTACAAGATATTCTGCATCTTTATTCAAGTCTTCTTTAGGCTTTGAGCGAGTTTGTCGTTTATTACCTTTCTTTTGTGTCATTGTTCTCCCTCAAAAGTGTCGTATTGCTTCTTGTTGGTAATCATGATGCTAGCCTTTCTTTTAGTTATGCCGTCGAAACTACCCTCATAACCTAAGTTTTCTAGGTATTGGACTTGCTTAGATGTAGCAGGTTCATTACTGCAAATATTCTTTAGAGTAGATAGTTGATTTGTTGATAACTCTCTACCACTAGCCATTCTTCTTCTAATATCTAACAAGAAGGAAGACTCCCATATTGATATAGGGAAGTTACCGTCAAAGACAGGTAAGCCATAGTAGTCGCACATATTCTTGAACTCGGTAACTTCTGTGTTGTTAAACATAGATAGGTCGTTTAGTTTTTGTCGCTCTTGAGTTAGTTTATCTGCATTAGTAACTAGAAGATTCGCCTTGCGCTCTTTCTCTTCTTGTTCATACCTAGCCTCTCTTTCGGCTGTTTGTCTTTTCCATTCTTCATGTCTAAGTTGCTGTTGTCTTTGTCTTTCTAAACGCTCTTGTTCCTGTCTAGCCATTCTTTCATGCTGTTGCTTAGTTGCTTTATCGAGTCTAGCATCTTCGGCATCAAGTTTGGCTTTGTGAACAATATCATACATTGCGTGGAAATAAATCAAATCACTCCACAATTTATCGTTAGGATAACCTCTAGTTGTTTGTTGATTCTTAGGGTTATTTGGATGATTCCATCTCCACACTATTGAAGACATTTGGTAATCATCATCACCCATTTTACCACTACCACGCTTTAACACACGGCTTTTTATTTTGTATTTCTTATCAGTCCAACACCAATATTGGTCTTTGGACTTAACATTGATTCTCAAATCAGCCTCTTTGATAGTGTCAAACATTTCAGTAAAGTGTTCGCCATTGGTATGCCACCATGCTGTTTGAATCATAGATTGCGTTCTTTCGTTAATCCATTCTTGAATCATCTCATCAGTAATCTCGGATTCTTTAAGTCCGGTTCTTTCTTTGATTTCTCTAAGAATAAGATATGAACCAATATGTTCACTACCAACACATTCTTCATTACCGTTTTCGGTGTTCATTATTTTAAAGTGATAAACAACTCTATGCCCACAAAGACACTTACCTGCATGGTCATTAACCCATGATGGTCTTTCGTTAGAATTACCACTCCACCAAACATCTCCGGTAGCAATCCATTCATGTTTTGCTTCTTCATAGTTGTCTGCGTTAGATAATTCTACCATGTTTGCGATAAGTTTCTTATCCCAATGACCGTCTCCTAAACTTCTTTTGACATTTATTCTCTCTACTTCTCTCTCTAAACTTAATTCTATTGCTTCTCTTGGTATTTCCATTTTTATTCCTCCATTCAGTTCTTTGGTTTTGGGCCACAATAATATAGGTTTTTCTTAGCCCTTGTTATAGCAACATAACAAATGTTTCTTTCCTCTTGCATATTAGATGCTTTGGGATGTGGCATTCTTTCAGTTGCTAGGATATATACATTATCAGCCTCAAGACCTTTGGCCTTGTGAACAGTTGATAATTTAATATCACCTCTTGTTTTACTGTTAAACAGTTTCTCGATTTCTTTGATGATACCGCCAACAAAGTTAGCCTTATCAGCAAATATCTTGACACATTCATACTTATCACTAAGTGTGTTTGCTTGGTTTTGCTTTTCAGCCCTAACCAATTTGTTGTATTCGGTGTGATAGTTCATGTCAAGTAATTCAACAAACTCTTCGGATGACATGCCTTCGTTTTTGGTAATCTTTTTGACATAGTTTACCAAACCTTTGTGCATGTCACGACCTAGAATATATGCTGACTTACCTTGTGTGATTAAGTCGTAGAACGCACCGACTAGTGGTGCATTATATCTACATAACACCATGTCACCCTTCTGTGGGTTTAGATATGCATTAACATGAACATTACCTGTTTCAGCAGTTTCTAAACAATTGAAGTCTTTGACATATCTGTTTGCTTCTGCAACTACTAACTTAGGACATCTCCATGTTAGAGTCAAACCAAACTCTACAACAGTTTTACCTCTTGCTTCTAGTTGATTCTTGAAGATAGCAATACTACCGCTATCAGCACCTCTAAAGCCATAAATTGCTTGATTCTTGTCACCGACAATGATACATCTACCGTTTTCTGTGCATGACAAAACTAGTTGTCTTTGCATTTCATTGAAGTCTTGTGCTTCATCAACGAATAGAATATCAAATTGTGGTAGAGGATAGCCATTGACTAGTGGTAGCCAAATCATATCATCGAAGTCAATCTCATGAGTAATTGATTTACATTCATCAAGTATTTGACAAACTGATTGAACACCCATAGACTCTTCATTATCATTGTAGAATTCTATGTTATATTCGTCAATCAATTTGTAGATTTCTCTTTCATTTGTGCAATCAATCATTGAGCCTTTGACCAAACTAATTAGTTTAACAAGTGGCTGTGCGTGATAGTCACGGCCTAGAATAACATCAATGATATTCTTTACTTTCCAATTGTTTACTTTAGTTCTGCCAACTACATCTCTAACTGCTTTCATACCTAGTGCATGAAATGTCTTTGCCTCTACACCTTCGGGTAGTCTTTCTTGTAGTTCAGTTTGAATAGATTTGTTAAAGCATAGAAATCCCTTTCTTGCTTCATCTGCTCTATTTGCACCTTCTACGATTGTGAAAGTCTTACCTGTTCCTGCACCGGCATTGACTATTACATCATTAGTTGTGTTTGTTATTTCGTTCCATATTTCATCTTGTTCTATTGTTCCTTTTATCATATTTATCACCATTTTTATTTCGGGTGGAGTGTGAGGTGGCTGATTGAATTAAGTAACGCATGTTCCCCCCGAAACATGGTAAAAATATCTAGGAATGATATTACTTCTTTGTTGCCACTTTACTTTAAATTCAATCAGCCGTGAAACGCTATAACAAAAGTTAGTGAAACCAACTAGTGTTATGGCGTGAGGGGTAGCGAGTGGTGGTCGCCTCTACTATGGGGTCGGGGAGTATATAAAGGAGGAAGTGAAATTCGCACCCCCCTTTCCGACAACGAAAGTTAGTGAAATTACTCCTCTTCAAGCGGAGTTAATCCCTCTACTGTTCCATCCCACAGACCTAAACGATATTCTTTTTTGAGCCTCGTCATCAACCTTTTTTTGTTGGCATTGGCGAACTCTTTGTGGGATTTATAGAAACCACCACCGGATTTTTTATGGCGTGGAGTAATGTATTGCATAATGTCGTCATACTCCATGTATGCCATAGAAGCACCATGCATTGTTTTGCCTAATCTTTCTACATTGACCCTTACTTTAGCAGGGAGGTCGCTCTTGTTGCCTTTGTGGAAGGGTGTGCCTTCCTTACCCTTCAATAATGCCTTCAGTGACTTCCAAACACCTTCTCTAGCCTTCTCATCGTTATCTCCAACCTGCAAATTCAATTCTAGCACCTGTCTTATCCCATCCGAAATTTCTGCCCCCGATTCTAGGTATTCTTCAACATCCAATTTTATATGTGTCCACTTTTCATCTTCCATATTGTTACTTGTGTTTAATTTACATATAAAACCGGCTAATGTTTCATTTTAAATTTTTAATCGAATTAACCCTACTTCAGATTAGTCTCACTCTCAATCTCACATAATTCTCACCCCTAAACGGGCAACTGCGCCAATATTCTCAAAAGTCTCATTATTCTCACCCTAGTGTCAAAGGGGGGAGATTTGAGAGGTCAAAATTTACTGTTAAGAAACTAAGGAGTAAAATTTGAGAGGGGAGGGGGGAATGAGAGGGGGGGTGAGAATAATGAGAATAATGAGAATAATATATAATTATTAAATATCTTACTAGTTATACTTGATAACTATCAAGAAACTTTGTCTCACTATTAGTCTCACCCTCAAAATTTTGGTGAGACACTCGATTTACTTCTATATTATATGATATATTATATTGATATTGGCATATGTATATTCTATTCATTATACATCCAATTGGAAGAGACTATATCGAAGTATGAGTAAAATTGGTAGTAACAAGTTAGTTACATATGAGGGCTTATGCTTATGAATAGACTTGGTTACTTTGGAATCTCGACAAACCATAAAAAAATTGAGAAACTCCGGCTACTCGTTCAAAGCAAGGGAACACGCTGATGCTTGGTATGTTTGATGAGAGGTCACTAACTAACTAGTATTTAGATAACTTACAATCTCTTTCCATATCCTTCCGAATTACTTTTTCAACTTTGACTTTCGCCTTCGTTTCTCAATGGTGTTATGGCCACTAATAACCATAGGAATAAAAGACAGTTTATTTTAATATACAGGAAAACTGACAAAGACTGTATTTTTTGTAGGTGATACAAAAACCTGCTTTTGTAGCAGGGCGGAAGGAGTGGGGAGCATTGGCCTAAACCAATAACTCCACAACTCCCTCCTAAGCAAGACAAACCGAGCATGGTTTGATTAAGAATTTCTCGCTTCTCTAGTCATCTTAATGATGTCGGGCGAACACTTGCTTTCACTAGCAGTTATCACCTTGAAATCACAATCAACTACAACATCTTCAACATTGTAGCCATATTTTTTGAGTTTAATTGCTGACTCAAATCCTTTTTGAATTTGGCCAACTAATTCCAATGGCTGTTCAACAACCATTTCTCTAATGGCTTCGTCTCTTTGGATTTTATCAGTAGTCCAAGAAGATTCTATCTTTAGAGACATATTGTTGTAGCCGTGAAACACTTGTGCGACAACTTTTACATCATCTAACAAATATCCGGCTTGCCAAGATGAGTATTTGTAATTTGAATTGTCTACTTGAATGTAGTTGCCTTGAACGCTTGTCCATTTCTTTACAGGTTTAACTGTTCTTCTTGTTTCAGCACAGGCTCTACCATTATCTATAGCATTAATCGCTTCAACAACCTTAGTTTTTGTCCAAGAATCATCAAGTGTGCAAATTAATTTACCATCAAGGTAAATATCGTAAGTGGTAGTTTTCTCTTCTACAGTTTTAAACCCGTAGATAGGTCTATCATCAGTATATTTACCACGCATTGTTATTCCCCGCTTTTGTAAATCACTAGCAAGCCTCTTCTTGTTAGTTTGGTCTATTTCTTCTTCATGCTCGTATTTTATTTCTATTACTCTTGTGTATATTATGTCAGTCATACAATAACCTCCGATGTATATTGAGTCATGGGGTATATCAAACAGGTTCTCAAAGTGAACCATATGGTTGTCTCCCTAATCTTTTGTTGGCGTAGTCTAGGAGAGACAACCTTAAAAAAAGTGGCATAGACATCGGCAGTAAGTGATTTTTTCTCGACTCTCATAAGAAGTGCTTATTCCCTGCACTATATGAGTTCATTTACTGCCGATGCTATTATTGAGTGTGTGGCAACAAGGGGTTGTTTCATGGACTAACGGGTTTATTCGGTAGCCTCCGTTATGGCTACTGGCAATTCACCGTTCCATCGGTTTTCGTTGTAAAGTCGTCTTAGTTTGCCGCCTGTGATTTGTGCCATTGTTTTTGCGTAGTCTTCTGCATCAGTGAAAGTGCCACCACCGGACTTTCCATGCTTGAAGATAACAGACCCAACAATACCGTGATTGTAGAAGTTGATTGATGCCTCAATGACATCATCAACCGCAGTTGAAATTGATTGTTGCACATTTTCCGGTAGAGTAGAGCGAGAGGGCATAAGACCCTCATGACCCATTGCTTTTACCAATGCTCTAACACTTGACCAAAATTGATTGGCCTGTGTTTCGTCAGTGGACTTGACACCCTGCTTGAGCAAGTTTTCAAGTGCAACATCACTTACCTTGTTTGCTTTCATGTTCATTTGCATGCTTTTCATTTTACTAATTACATTATTTAGTTCCATTTTTATCTCTCCTGTGTTTTACCACTACTTCAACCCCTTGAAGCAATATATATTGTAGTGAATAGTATATCAATTAAGTTCCCAAAGTGAACCATATGGTTGCATCAATGTTCTTTTTGATTAAGCGTAGCGTTATTAGATGCAACCCTAAAAAAAGGTAAAACCGGCTACCCCTAAAGATAGCCGGTTTTTTTGACCGCTTAAATCACTTAACAGTGAAGCCCCACTCGTTTTCTATTAGTGATTTTAACTCACTGTAACAAAACCAAAGATTGATTTTAATCGGACTTATCATGTGGTCGCCATAGCCTTCTTCACTGTCTCCCATGTAACTATGGTGCTTTTTAGCCGCTTCCATAGCAAGTTCCTTTGTAGGGTATATATTCCGAAAGTCTGTTTTCCATGCCTCATTATCCCAAATTGCCCAACCTTCTATCATCTTCATTATTTATTCCTCCTCAAAAACATGGTATATATGGGTAGATATACCTATAATCGGGTTCTCCAAAGTCACACCATATGGTTGCTTCGCTAATCTTTGGCGTATTTATACTAGCAGAAGCAACCTTAAAAAAACTTGAACCGCATAGCGATTTTAACTCTTAGATTTCGATTTTTATTTAAATTTTCAAAAATGAGTATCGCTATGCGGTTCTATGGAGTGCTGTGGCAACATGGGTTATTGTGCCATTAGACTTATTCGGCAGCCTCCTTCGCTTCCTTGACTGGTAGTGCCAAACCTGTGATGTTATCGTCGGTTAGTTCACCGTTCCAGTTACCTGCTTTGTATGAGTCAGTTAGAAGTCTTCTAACACGACCACCAAAGTATTCAGCCATGTCTTGAGCCGATTCAAATTTGTTACCCGATGCATTACGCATAGGCATAACAGTATCTAGCACAAGTTCAATATCAGTAATACCCGCAAAAGCAGTTATTACTCGACTCACAACAGAATCCGCAACGGCTTGAACTTGTGTAGGCAATGCTGTTGGTTGCCCCTTGCGAATAGGTGAGTTTGGGAGTGTCTTACACAAAGCCCTAATACTAGCCCAATATTGGTCGTATTGAGTTTCGGTCTGTCCTTCGGCTTGGGCAGATGTAATCATGCCTCTAAGAACGCTATCTAACGCTCCGACATCATTGACATCTAACCAAACTATAATATCGTCAGTCTTGGTTTTCAATTTATTGTATTCCATATTTTTTCATCTCCTGTGTGTTTGCTAATTACACAATAACCCATGAAGCAATACATAACAGGTCAAATAGCCTATAAATCAGATTCTCAAAGTGAACCATATGGTTGCAGAAACTCTCTTTTTGATTGCTGTGTCTGCAACCCTAAAAAAAGGCCAATCCCGCCCCCGAAAGGGCGAGAAAGGCAATTATAACCCGCAGGTTATATTAATCAATTAAAGTCCAACATCCACTCCATGCCTCACCGTTTAGATACCATTGAAAATCCTTTTGATGAATTGAAACATTTGGTAAACCGTTCAAGCGTTCTTTTGTGGTGTTTGTCGGCCATCCGGAGTGGCTGATATACAACTTACCTTCTTTGAGTTTGGCTATAGGATTACCATGTAAATACATAATTCTACTACTCACAGCATTGACAGGGCTAAAATGTCCTCTAACTACGGTATTGTCTCGCTTGAAACTTTTATTCTCATATAATGCTCTTATTGCGTCTTTTGTTATCTTTCGCATGATACTATTGTGTTATTAGGTATATAGTCGGGTTCTATAAAGTGACACCATATGGTTGCATAGGCACTCTTTTTGACTTACCTGCTTATGCAACCCTAAAAAAAGGTAAAAACGACCCTGCTCCTAAAAACAGGGTCGTTTTTTTGACCGTTTTGACCTCAGTAAGGTCGCCTATCCGCCCAATCTTCCCATCTTTGGATTTCATGGCATAGTTCATCAATTTCAGTCTTGAAGCCCACTACATTAGCATCAAATGACTTTGCCATTTCTGCGATTTCTTCATGATTCAATTTATTCCATATTGATTCACTAATTGAAAATTTTGTCATCATGTTGAGGATTGAATGAAGTACATGTTTACGACTATACATTTCATTAATTTTTTCAGCATCCACATTTTCGGTTGATTTTATATATTCAACTACATCGGTGTTTTCTAGTTCTTGCTTAAATTTGTCTATTACGCTTGACATGGTATTACTGAGTAGTATAGTATATAGTCGGGTTACGCAAAAAGTTACACCATATGGTTGTAACGACACTCTTTTTGATTACCTGTCGTTACAACCCTAAAAAAAGAGAAAAACCCCCAAATTCCGAAGAAAATGGGGGTTTTTTTAGTCCTAATTCAATACTAATCATTGTCTGGTAGTCCATTGTAAAAATGTGTAATATCCTCTTTTAGTCTGTAATATTTACTGGCATCCAATTCATGAATTATATTGAGTAATTCATTTTGAACATTGTCATTTATTGATTGAATCTTCCAACTCATCCTTGATATTTGGTCGTTGATTATATCTTGGAAAAAGGATATTGTCTGTTCATTTTTGTCACTTGATTTCATGGCCTGTTCAATCATCGTATTGATATTTTTAAGTCTGTCATTTATTTCTTCGTTTTCTTCAAAATGTTCTAAGTTTAACATGGTATTATTCAGTAACTCCATATATAGTCGGGTTCTATAAAGTGACACCATATGGTTTGATTAACCACGCTTGTATCTACAACCATATGGCTTTGTTCCAAAATTTTTTTTCTTTGTTAAAATAGGTTATTTAACCAATATTCGTTAAAATTAACCTATTAATTATTGTTCCTAACAAGTTAGACCATAAAACTACTACATTTATTACCTATATTTACCTACGACCCTTCAAAGGAGGTTGTTGCATTAGTAAGGATATTGACTTTGGCTTATTATCAAGGCTAGATACAATATCAAAAAAACTTAGAGAGTTACTTAAAGAAACTCAAACTAAGGGTAATGAATATACTGATGAATTGGATGATGAGTTAAAAGAACTTAAGACTAAGTTAAACACATTACTACGATACATTAGAGATGTTAAAGCAAGACATAAAATAACATTACAAGGTAAAGTTAAAGATACTAAAGATAGTAATTTATTTGATTTTAATTAACTTATGTTAAGATTTTATTCTGGAAATACATAATAAAAGAAAAAAAATTTTGCGCTAGTGATAAACAAATTCCGCCACATTTTTTGAAAAAAGGGTTGAAATTAAATGAATTGGGAAGATACGATTAAAAAGAATAAACCGACCTTTAGAATGAACAGGGGTTTGGAGATGGAAAAAGATGGAAAAACTTACTATTCATATGGAAGAAACGAAAAAGGCACAAAATCTTCTCTTTTTGAAAGTTTACAAAGAGATATGCCCGACTATGAATTTGTTGTTGTTAAAATCGCCATAGAAGGTAGAGAAAAAGGAAAGATACCATTTGTATTCGGTAGAAAAAAATCCTAGAAAAATTTTTGAAAAAGTCGTTTAAAATAAAAGGTGATTTAGAATGACATGGAAAGATATTCTAAAGGAAGAAAATGATGCGGAAGAAAATGATGCGGAAGAAAATGATGCTTTTACTTCTCCCATAGGAAAGAGATTGAAAGAATATATAGAAAGAAAATACGGTGAAAAAGATGTTTCAAAAGTGGCTGAAATGTATTTAAAAAATAAAAAAAATAATCCCGATTTAACAGAAGAAAAGTTTTATACAAATTATCTTAACTATTTAATTCAATTCCAAATCGCTATTATGGGATACATAGATGCGGGTACTAGACACCGTATATACGATTATGTTGTTGGTGGCGAAGACGATAAATTAAAGGAAGAACTAAGACAAAATATGAACGAATTTCAAGAAATAAGAGGTTAATAATATGACATGGGAAGATATAATGAAGAATAAAGCAAACTCAAAGAACAAACAGGAGTTTGTTGATGAAGTAGTTAGAAATGCTGAAAGAATACTAGACAAATATACAGAAGAGTATAATATTGACGATTCCGAAAAGTTAGAAAAGGAACTGCGAGATGTTTTGAGAAAGTTATTTGATGATTTGGTTTAGGTGAATAATATGACATGGGAAGATATACTAAAAAAGGTTGAAGAAGGAGACATAATAGAATATATGGGTGATAAATACAAAGTTACACGCTTTGAAAAGAAAGCAAAGTCGGCAACTTTAGAAAGACTAACATCTGGAAGAATCGGCTCAAAATTTAGATTGTTCGGGTCGGACGACCTTAAAAGATACGGATTGATTTAATAGAGTCTATTAGGTGAATAATATGACAAGGTGTAATTACTTAGATAGTTGGTTTGATGTAAAGTCAAAAGAAGTTGATGAGAAAGAGGCAAAGTCAAAGAAATGTTTTGTTACAGGTGATAAGAAATGAATTGGAAAGAAGAAATAAAAAAGGCACAAATGGTATATGGCATATTTGCTCAAAGAGACTATGAAGTTGGTGAATTGTATGAACTACATAGCACAAAAGAAAAGGCAGAAGCGGCATTGAAGAATTTGGTAGACGAACAAGGCAAACCAAAAGAATTAGGCGTTGATGATTTTTACATAAATGAATTGAAGGTATTGTAAGGAAGTGAAAAAATGAGTTGGAGGGATATAGTAAAACAAGAAGAAGAAGACCTGTATGCAGACGATATTAAGGAAACGCTTAGTGAGTTTAAGCGGGTGCAAAAAGCAATTGAAAAAATTAAACAAGAATACAAAGGTATTGAATCTTCAGTGGAAAGGTATGTAGATTTACTAAGATATTACAAAAAAGAAATGGAAGATATTTTGGATGTAACAAATGATTTAGAGGGTTATGGAGGCAGACATTCAAGTAATCCAAACATAGCGAGCGTTTATGACTATCAAAATGACGCATACCGCTTTTTAGAACGCATGGAAAAAGTTGCAGAAGACGCAAAGAGATTATTGGATTGAGATAAAATGACTTGGCAAAGCATCCTAAAGCGCAACACTACGCAAAATGCCATTGATAACTTTGGCAGGCAAAGGGATGTTTTGAAAGAGTTAGATGAAATTGTTAGACAGTATCAAGGTGAAGAAATGATTGATGCTGATGAGTTTGAAGATATTGCCGGAGAATATCATAGATTGCATAAAACAACTATGGACAGCATTAAGAGAATAATTGGAAGTTTAGCGAGGGCTTGATATGAGTTGGTTTTCTATTGTTAAAAACGATAAAGTATATGAGGACTACCTCAATGATTTACAAAGTTGGGCGAAAAATATAAGATTGGAACAAGATGAATTAGAGTTGTTTAATGTAATATTTGATAGTTTAGAGTCATATAAAAACAACCCTAAAAAACATAAAAGTAGTATAATTCATAATGAAAACATGCTTGCAGATGAAATAGGCGATAACATGGATAACGAATTGCCTAAGTTGCCCGATAGTTTCTTTGATGAAGATACTTTTGAAAAAGAAGCAGGAGGGGTTTCTTTTGGTGGTCATGGGACTAACCCTGAATTATTCAATATAAGATATGGAAAGAAGAAGAGGGAGAGGGATGACTAAAAAGGCAGTATTAAATATAAATGGAAATAAAATTACTGTAAATGGTGTTTACAAATTCCTTGAACAATATAACGCATGGAAAAAGAAATGCACAAGCATTTCAAGTAAGCGTATGATGAGCGAAGGCAGAAAAATTAGAAAGCCTAGAGAGAACAAAAAAGTTGGAACAGTTGATACTAGGAGTGGTCAGCCACATCCTGCTAATTTATATTTACAACTAGAACAGCATGTCACAAGTAATTACAGAAGAGATAATTCTCCGAATAAAGGAACCACAGGAACTTACAGACTACTAGCAGATATTGATGAGTTTATGGAAGATTTCAAAGATGTCGGTATTATGACGGAAGAACATAGGAAAGACTTAGAAGATTTCCAAAAACAAATAAATGAATTTGCTGAACCTAACAGCACACTTAATCCTAGAAATATCACTTTCAAATCTCCTAAAAAATATGACAGTAAGGGCAAGAATTTAGGAACAAAGGATGACACGGAGGTTTACTACGGCCACTACGCTAATGATTGGTTTGGTAAGAAATATCCTAGTGCAAAAAAAGCACCGAAGGAGTGGTATAGTAAATCAAAAAATAGTGCAAATCCTCCTTTGGCTCAAGCCTTGTTTGGTAGAGGAAATCTAGTGAAAATAGGATTGAAAGATGTAATTGATATTGCTGTTGCTGAACTAGACAAAGCGATAGAAAGCATAGAGTTGGCGGTAAGGCGACCTTCGAGACTAAGTAGATTTAAGTCAATAAGAAAGCATGTATTTGGATTGTTAAATAACAAAGATATGTTTAGAAAAGGTGGTAGACCCAATCTAAGTAAAATGGCGGCAAGTTTCGCAGGACTTAGATTCACTATCGAAGGAACAAAAAAAGATGGTAAAAAATATCTTTCCGATAAAAGGGCTATAGCATATATTGGAAACTTGGATGTTGTTCCTGCGGCAGAAATAAAATATTTTACTTTACAAAGTTTCGGACAACAAGCAATGTCTTCTTTGATAGTTGAAATTGTCGGTAAGGGCAAGTCTAAGAAATTAAGATGGGGAGAATATCTAAACTTGAAAGGTTTGAAAGTTCCCGAAGCAGAAGAAGATAGTGTAAAGAAATCTTGGATAGAATATTTATGGGGTTGAAAAAATGGTCACTAGGAAAAGATGTGGCTTTTGCCAACACGAAGATAGGGAAGAACTTGAAAGAATGTTAGAAAATAAAGAAGTATCCTGTGATGATTTAGATTCTCGACATGGATGGAGAAGTGGAACTACGGCACAACACCAAAGAAACCACATGGGAGATTATGTCAATAGTAGTAATCCTAAGTGTGTATTATGCACAGACCCGATGAGAAAACACTATGAAGAAAACTTAGCCAATGGTGAGATAAGTGCTGAAGCAATTGCCGAAGCATTAGACACTACTAAGGAACAAGTGCAACGACATATGAAACACCATTTAGCACCAATTGTTCAAGAGTCTGCCGCAGTAATGATAGCAAAGAAAGAAGTTAATGAGATTGATTTGCTAAGTAATAACATACAAAGACTGGATAGCAAGTTAGATGACCTGTTTGGTGCAGTTGATTTAGAGCCTAGAGAAATAGATAGTCTAACTAAACTTGCGAAAGAGGTTAGAGAATCGCTAAAATATCTTATGGAGTTTAAGGGCAAACTTATACATAAGAGACAGGACACAATTATATTTGCACAGATGCAGATAGTCCAAGAAGTGCTTGCTGAAAACAATCCCGAAATTTGGTTAGACATTAAGAAAAGAATGCAGGAGAAATTACAATGAGTTGGAAAGATATAATAAAGGAAGAATTTGAAGAACAAAGATTTGCTATAGCAGTAAATAATGATGGTTTTGTGCATGGCGTTTTTGATAGTGCAGACCTAAGATTCGGGCTTGAACAATCAACATTTGGTAAAATTATAGATTTGATTGAAGAAAATAAAGATGCTTATGATTCTTATTCTGTTAGGCGAAAGATTCCCACAGATAATCAAGGTTTAGTTGATGGAGTTATAATTGATTTTAAATTTGACCCATATAATGAACCTCTTTCTTTTGATTCATTAGCAAGAAAGATAGTAAATATTCTTAAAGAATCAAAATATATGACAAAAGTTTATTGATGCAGGAGAAATTACAATGAGTTGGGAAAAAATTGTTAAACTTAGCATTAGGGAAAGAGCATCAAACCCCGACTACCAATGGATTCAAAGCCAAATAGAAAACATGGAAACCAATATTAGACCTTTTATCACAAATAAATTTTGGAAAAAGAAACAGAACGATTTTGTTGAAACATATAAAATATATTATGATAAAATAAAAAATGCAAAAAATAGAGATGAAGCGATGGATTCCTATAATGAAATGGTTATGATAACTAGAAAGATGCAGGAGAAATTACAATGAGTTGGCAAGATATACTGAAAATAAGTCAAAGAGATGCCCAAAGGATGATTGATGCACATATGGCAGAAGAAAAAGTCATGAGGCCAAAACAGACCATAGACCACCCTCTTCAGCAAAAAGTAAAACAATTGTATGATGACTTAGAAGAAAGACTAACAAGAGAACTAGGGCCGGAACCTAAAGAACCTAGCAATTACGACCCTAACTCGGACTATTCTAAATGGCATAAAGCATCTAGGGAATCACCCGAACAAGAAGAAATATTTGCGATAAATAGAAAAATAAATTTTGAATTTACTCACGGAGTCGGATTCTTTCAAGGACAAGAACCCGAAGACATTAGGCCATTTCACGGATTTGATGCACCTAAATTTGATGAAGAGTTTTATAGAGAGAGGGGCTACGAACCACCTAAGAATAAAAAGCACATGAAGAGGTAATTACAATGAGTTGGCAAGATATACTGAAAGAAAGAAAATTTGATTTTAATAACTTAGATTTCTACCAAAACTATGAACGGGCGAGTTGGCAAGCCGGATATCGTTTTGGAGAAGGTGTTGAATTTAGCATTATTGCAGGGGGTCAATCATACAGTAAACCTAGAATGGATAGAAAGGGAAATGATGGATTGTTAAAAGACCCAATGGCCTATGAAAAATATGAGGTTATGTTAAATCACCCTCAAATAAATAACCCTAAAGAAATAGGAATTATGGAAAACACTATGGTTTTCCCCTATAAGACAAAAGAAGAAATTACAGAATATGCAAGAAAAGTTGAAGCAAACTTGCCTTCTAAATTAAAAGAGAGAAAACAAAAGAAAAACTTAGGCAGACTAGTTGATGCGTTTAAAGAATAAGGAGAAATTACAATGAGTTGGGAAGACATAGTAAAAGAAGAAACTAGTTCTTTTAGAGTAAAAAGAAAACTAAAAACACTTCTAAAAATTTTGAACAGCGATATTGATGACTCCGCTAAAGTAAATCAAGCAAAAGGATATTTGAATAGTTACATAAAAGAACTTTGAGGTGATATATTGCCGAAATATCCCTATCCTGTAACATTTTGGGAGACAATAACAGTTCCTTCTATCTATAATGAAATGCTACAGTCGCAAACTCCTAAAAAAGAAGGCAATGTTTCTGCAACTAGGGAAGAAATATTTTCAAAATTTGCTAATTTGTCAAATCAAACTAAACTTTACAATGATGTTGGGGATTTTAGGGCATTATTTAGAAGAGAATTTCCTCAAAAGTATGAACTTCTTGTGAGAAGTAAGCCAAGAAGTGAAAGAACTGCAATTTTAGAAGAACTTTATGAAAAATTTGACAAGGTTCTTGAAAATGAGTTTAACAGGACTAAGGTTGGGCGGCCAAAAGGTTCACCTCCCATGAGTTTTCAAGACCAAATTGGGAAATTATTACAAAAAGACAACTTAAATGACGATGATATAGACAAACTGAACGAACTCATAAAAGAAAAATACGAAGAATTTGGTGGAATTGTAGAAAAAGAATCAAAACCGGATGAAACTGTGATAGAAAAAAAGAAAAGAACTATCGAAAAGGTGAAAAAAGCACTAGGAAGTGAAAATCGCAAAGAAATTGTTAAAATTTTAGCAAGGGCGGGTCGAGATTCTTTCAAAATGGCAACTTTAGAGTTTAGAATTGCTACTACTGGTGTTACTTATCCAACAATGGTGGCGGGATTCAAGAGAATTTCAACAAATGATAGAAGTGTTAAAGGTCGAGCAGGTTTTGGAAACAAAACATATACGGTTTACTCAAAAAAAATAAATTTATTAGAATCAAATCAAGAAAAATTAAAAGAAATAGAAAAAAGTTGGATTGACGCACTTATAGATAAAGAAATTCTTAGAGAAGTTGTAGGAGAAGGGGGAGAGAGGAAAAAATATGTCTTTGGCAACAAAGTTCCTGAAAAAGATACTGTCGAAAGAGGAAAAAGGAATGTTCCTTCACTAAATTTCTTTGTTGATAAATCTCTTTTGTATGAAATATTGATTTCTGTTGATAATATTAGGTTTAGTGCTTTGCCTCAAGGCGAAACAGCCACATACAATGTTGGAACAATAGAAATTAAGGCATTTTTAGATTTTATGGGTGCTGATGCTAGTGTAACTAAATTAGGAAAAACTCCTAAAAAAAGTATATTGCCACTTGTTAGTAATTTGTCAAAAGATAGAGAAATATCACTACTTTATGATAAAAGAAGAACGCCACAGCGATATAAATTACATCCAACATTGAAAAGAGCCTTTGAAAGTAGTGGAGGAGATTTGTATGTTGAAGCAACAAAGAGCGTATTACAAGATACTGCTACTTCTTTGAAAGGCGAAGAACAAGAGGCAAAAAGAGAAGAATTGACCGGAGTTACTAGTTTTGATGAGAATGATGTAGATGAAATACTTAAGCCAAGAATAATTAGAGGTAACAAATCTCTTTTTGAAAAGGCTATCGGTAAAGAAAAACCAACTAAAGCGGATTTTATAGGAACAGATATGTCCAAAAGTTTAGTATTAGGTGTAGGAACTAGAACTTATGCAACAACTAATGCAAAATTAATTTCTTTCATAAATTTAATGATTGAAATGCTCACAGATGATGGGGTCATAAGTAGAAGTAAACTTAGGGAAAACAAAAGTAGAATCCTAGCAGGAATTACAGGAGAATCATCTAATTCTCAAATAGAAAAGGATTTCATTAATTTCTTGAAAGGTAAGAAAGTAACAGGTAAAACAGCAGATGATGTTTTAGATAGACTGAAGGCTAGTGACCCACAAAACCAATATTTTAGAGAAAGGATGGATTCATCCGATGCTTTTTCTTATTTATTTGCTATAGCGTATCGTTTTGGAGATGGTAGTATAGAAAATGATATGAAAACATTACTAAACAATCTTGAGGTTGAAGAAGACGGTAAGAAAGTTATAAGACTATCACAAGACTTATCAACAGATGACCAATCCCTTGTAAATAATATTACTACCGACATACAACAAACATTGACTCAAACTAAAGAAAAATTTGAACAAGCACTTAAAGAAAAATTTGAACAAATAAGTAAAAATCCCGCAAATGTTCCAAAGAAACTGATAGATAAACTAATTGAAAATGGATTCTTAGAGGAGGAAGAGTGAAATGAGCAAGTATATCAAAAACAAAGAGCAATTGGTGAGTGATGCAACCACTCTTTTCCTAGAAGCCAAAGAGCAATATGGGGATAATGAAAATAAAATAAAAGAAGCATTGGAAAATGTCTTGAATAAAGATGAATTCTTTAATTTTGATGATATTGAAGACGATGAGGATAAGTTGGACAAGGTTCAAGATGAAATTATAAGAATGCTTTACCAAGAAATCTCGGATAAAGAAAAAGGGGTTGCTCCTAGTAAAAAAAAGACCGCAGAAGAATCTCAAGATATTCGTAGAGAGCAACTATTTGATGCTCTTAATCTAAACATAAATGCAAGTAGAGCAGGTGATAGGACTGTTCAAAACGCAAGAGGTAAATTTATTACTGAAGGTATGCTTTTTAGACGAGGTAGATTTGAACCCGACCCTGCTTCAATAAAACCAAATGGCTCACTAACCCCCGATAATCCTGTAATACAGAATCTTTTGTCTTCTATAAAAGGGAAACAATCAAACGACTTCAAAAGAAACTTCAACTATTTACTCAAAACTATTAGAAGTGTGTATAACCAAGAAGACGATAACGCTTTTGAGTTTGAAAGTATAAATCTAAATGGTATCTTAGAAAAAACAACAATGGATAATTTAGACAAGAGAGAATCAATCTATACTTATTGGGAGGAATTACATGGAAAGTTCCCCGAACTAATAAAAGAATGTGAAAACTTACTGAAAGGATTAGAAAAATTAAATGATGTAGATGAGTTATTTTCTAAAGATTTGAATGAATATAAGCAAGCAATGAGAAATATAGAGGACATAAACTACATAGAAAAATTCACTAAACAAGAAGTAACCATTGGTTTTGTAGAAGAAAGAGCAATGAAAGCAATAAATAATTTCTTTAAGGTAAATAACATGCTACCAAGTTTAGTTGATGAAAGTGATGTTGGGCTTCAACAACAGACTGTTGGTGAAGGTGGCGAAAGAAAGGTTATGCAAGAATACACTAACGAAATAGGTGCTGATAAAAAAGAAGTTCAAGAAATAGGTGTGAAAGCAAAAAAGATTATCTTAGACCCATTAGCAATATTATACTTAGAAAGAGATTTAGAAGGCATTGCAGAAACATTTGAAGATGTTGATTTTGAAGAAACAGTTAGGGATATGTTTGAGTATGTTAGGTCAAGAGGAATAGAAGGTAAACCTAAAGAACAGTTTGAAGATGAAACCAGTAAACTTACTGATTATTATAGCAGGAAAATTCCAACCTATACCCCTGTTATTGAAAAACCTAAAGGAGCAGGTTCAAAACCTATAGAACTAATAGAAGAAAACGACGCAGAAGAATTAATACAAAAATTAATGATGACATTTGAAAAAATAGAAGATTACAATGCTAGTGAAATGTATCTACCTAAGTTTTTATTCAAGGCAAAAGAACTACAAGAATATCTCCCTCAAGATGCGACAGGAAAAGCAAATAAATCTTTGACAGCCATAAAGGATTTATTTAGGGCATTGTCTATAATATTAGAAGGAGAAACCAAGTCGGCTCTTGAGACATATACTAACTTAGAATTATTTGGTAAAGAGGGAGGACAAAAGAAAGACCCTCCACCTAGAGGTTTTCAAACAACTGATGAAGGTCGAGGAACTGAAAAGATAATTAGGCTTTTGTCCGGTAAGAAAGGAGTAAGAAGAAATTTAAGCAGTTTGGCTACAAGCCTAAATAAAATAGGAGAATTGATTGGTGAGTTATTTATTGCTCCTATAAATTTACCAAGTGTAAATGCAGGACAAAAGTTACCTTTTGCTAAGAGTGGAAACCTAAGAATAGTCAGCACACTAATAGACTTGAAAGGCGGACAAGGTAGAATTAGTAAAGATGGTTTCTTGCCATATAAAATAATAAATCAAAAGATGGTGGAATCACAGAATGAATTTGTTAAACCCTCAAAACTAAAAGAACTTATACCGTTCTTAAATGATTTAAACAGGGGAGGTATATTTGGTGATAGGAAAAAGACATTGGCTTTGGCCGATGACTTTGTTGAAACTCTAGTAGAAATATATGCAACTTCTACAAAAAACAACGACAAAATAGAAAAGTTAGCACGAAGAGAAATTGCTTCTATATTTGGTGCAATAAACAGAATAACAAACAAAAAAATAGTCACCGAATACAAGGACTTTGATACTGACGAAGAATATAATAAAATGGATATATCTAACGCTAGTGAATTAACATCAATAAGCACATTGATAGATGCTTTAGAGGATAGAAGAGAAGAGTTCGTTAAGCAACCACAAGCGAATAAAAAACTAATAGAAGCAATAGATGATTTTTTGAGCGAGGCTAAAAAATTAATGAAATCCGATATTTACTATAAGTTGCTAGAAGCACATGACTCTTTGAGAATATTGAAAGGGAAGACCATACATTATGGCACTATGAATGAAGATAACTTTGAGCATGTAGAAGATATGTTGGTAAAGATGCAAACAGAACACAAATTAGATATGACCGCTAGTGAGTTAGTTGGTGTAGTTAATGAAGTAGATTCGTTTGATAGCATAAGCAAAGCGTATGGGATTAGTAGTGAGCATGTATATTTAATTAAGGCTAAGTTTAGGTGATGATATGACTGATGAAGTAACCGGCCCACATTCTAAAACAGAAGCGGAAGGTGCTTGGAATAATGATAATCCCGATGATAAAATAAATAGGAGTGTTCCTGTTTGGTATGACTTAGACGAATATGTTATACGAAGAGTAGATGGTAAAGTAGTTGGCATTGCAGGGTATAGTGATAAGGGAACTTATGCTATAATGGGCGGAATGAAATCTAAAGAAGGCTCAAGGAGTTGGAGGCCGATGTCCGAAAAAAGATTAGAACTGATAGGAGATAAACCTAAGATTGCCGGATTCAAGGCAAAAACTATAGATAATGAAAAGTGGAAAGAAAAGAATAGACAAGTGTATAATTTCGATATACCTCCCGAAGATGAAATGGGTATAGACTCTAAACTAATAGAACAGTTTAGAGAAAGATATGGGGATGATTTTGGTATAAAGAAATGGTGGAGTTTGATTAAAGGTGGATTTAGACAGTTTTAATTTTGAACATCAAATGGACATGGAGTTATCTAAAAACTCATTTCCATAT
>CAACVD010000007.1_pt1 | contig 91584 bp, 134 predicted proteins | sample 2381771 | NCBI WGS metagenome assembly CAACVD01 (sample SAMEA5211965, study PRJEB30684) | marine metagenome | biome: Marine; feature: Epipelagic; material: Water | collected 2015-10-15 | depth 15 m
TTCACAAGCGACAAGATACAATTATTGTCGCACAAATGCAAATTGTTCAAGAAGTGCTTGCACAGAACAATCCTGAGATTTGGTTAGATATTAAAAAGAAAATGCAGGAGAAGTTACAATGAGTTGGCAACTTCTTCTTAGAAAATATGAATATGAACCATATATGGTAAAACCAAAGGTTTGGCAAGAAGCAGACTTGGACTATAATGCAGGTGCATTATCAATAGAACAACTAGAAGAAAGGTTAGGAAGAACACTTGATTCTGAGGATTTTGCTAATCTTCCTTTAACCTTCAAAAACATAAGAAACAAACCTACTGTTTTAGATAGGCTCGGAAAGGAAAGAGCATACGAAATGTATGTTGAATTCGCTGAGAATCTATTTGGATATGGTGCGGGAACAGGCGATAGTGTTGAAGATTTAGAAAATTGGAAAACCCTCGACATAGAACAAATGGAAAGAGATTTAGATTTCTTAGGTTATGATTCTCAGCCAATAGTTGAGAAATATAATAATCATATGAATGCTCTAATAAGAAGAACGGAGAGATTACAATGAGTTGGGAAAGTATTCTTAAAGATAAAACTGAACTTAAGAGAAGGAATATTGAACACGCTAAAAATCTATTTAATTCTAGAGATAGACAATGGTTCAAAAATAAATTTGGTGGAGGAGACAATGCCAAATATGATGGTATTAGTCGCTTAGTAAGAGAATTACAATTACCGAGAACTTTTAATGATGATAAGAAGTTTTTTGAAATTTTTGATAGAATTACACACGTTTTAGGCTAAGGAGAGATTGCAATGACAGACGGTGCAGAAAATTATTCCAAAGAAGCAAGGGAATACTTGAGAAAAATGACGATGGCTATTACATCTATGATGGAAGCGACAAGGGAATTCAATAAAAAGGTTGATTTTATTTCTGATGCTCCTAGCGAGACTTCTAGACAAATGGCTGATATTGGGGAGGAGATTGTTTCTCTCGGTAGAAAGATTATTGATTTCAGAAAACTACTTTTACAACAAGAAGGAGGTGCTTAGATGAATTGGTTTAGTGTCCTTAAAGAACGAAGCACTAGAAAAGAAGACGTTATCGCTAGAGCGCAGCAATACGCCAATGAGAGAAATAGAAAATACTATGTTTTTGAAAAAGCAAAGGACTCATGGTATATCGAATTAAATCCTCCAGTAGATAAAGAATATATTACCATTAGTCCACAGGTTAAGACAAAAGAAGAAGATTATTCTGATAAATTCAAAGATTTCTACAAAGGTGAATAAGTTTGCATCCAACATACAAAGAATGGTTTAATGTCTTTAAGAGACAACCTTCGGGAGAAGGCGGTTTAATCGTCTTGGCCTCTACTTTGTATAGTGAAAACAAAACAGATAGACTCGTTGAGCATTTAGAAACCAATGAAGTTACTGCTGGATTCAGAACAATTCTTTCTAGAATAAAGGGAGGAAGAACAACCATAGATGATATTATGGCAAGATTGCCAAATCCTAATGTTACTAAAGAAGAAGCACAAGAAAGACTCGATAGAATTGTTCAAGCAGCCAAATTTGAAACAGTCACTACTCTCGGAGAACTTCTCGATAAAGCAATCGCTATCGGATTAAAGATAAACAACCCTGATATAGAGACAACACAGGCTGATGAAGATAAATTAGCCGAATTAGTGCAAAAAATTGTAGATACTTCAAAGAAAAGTGATAAAACATTTAGAAAAGATAAGGTAACTAGAGAAAAATTAGAGTATTTTAATCGAGTTTTGCGTCCAAAGGAAAAATTTACAATAAAATTCAAATTTATTCCTGAAAATAGAGAAGAATTTGATGAAAGTTTGCAAAATATTGCTAGAATTGTTGTTGATGAGAAGAAAATTGGTGAGGAAAAGGTAATTACTTACTTAGGAGAGGTCGAAGGAGACAAAATTGTTACTGTTTTTGATGAAAAAAATGATTTTTTGAGATTTTTACAAGAATTTGAAGAAAAAAGAAAGATTTTTGTCGAAAATGCGGAAAAATTTGTTCCCGACATCGGAGAAGTCCGTGTAACTCGAAAAAGAAAGAAGAAAAAGAAGCAATTGAGTGCTGAGAAACTACAAGATTTGGTTGTGAGGGGTGTAGAATTTACTCCTGCCAGTATTTCCAATTATTCTGATGTAGAAAGGTATCTCAAGGCTATTCAGAAAGTGCCATACTCTATTTTAGACTTTTTACCAAAGACATTACAAAGCGGAACAGTTTCAAGAACCTTTGGAGAAGGAGATGAAGAGACTAGTGTTGATTTTGAAGCAACATATAATTTTCCTCCGAGTTTCTTTTTAACAAGAGAATCCGCAAAGGCTAGCAGCGATAGAGGAACAAGAAGTTTGGTTCTAAATCCCTTTGCAAATCTACTTTTGAAGAACCCATACACCAAAGAAAACTGGTTCAAGGATTTCTTTGGCGATGTTAGGAAAACTGCAATCGTTAGTCGAAAATTAACTGAAACTATCGTTCTTAACGATATTTACAACATGATTACTCAAAATGCGCCCAGTTCTTATGGAATAAATAGGGAAAGATATAGAGATGTAGAGCCTAATTCTTTAGGGGATATAGAAACTGGGCGAGCCAGACTTAGAGAAAAAATTAAGACCAACCCTACTCTTCTTACTGAATTTAACAACGCTGTCAATCCTGCATCAGCGAATGCATTAAATTTTCTTAAAACAGATTTTTCGGAAGACGAGGCTCGACAAATTGAATTTATGTGGAATGAAGAATTAGAGGAAGAACACGGTGATTTAGAAATACAATACAGAAGGGACGATAGTTTTCGCTATGCAACTGTTATGTTGGATGATGAGGCAGTAAGCCCTGCACAAATGAAAAAGATATTTGAAGAAGAAAACTTAACCTTTCCAGAAAACCAATTTAGAGAGTTAGTTGAAGACGCAGTTGAAAGCGAAAAAAGCGATAATAGATTTATTGCTTATGTTTTGTCTCTAGAAAATGATGAAATTGAAGGTATTTTAGATACTGATGAAATGAGTGCAAATTTTATGGATAAACTAAATCCCAAAAACAGTTTGACGTTTTTAGCAAAAGTCAGCGAAGTTATGATGGGAGAAAATGAGAATCTTATCTATGATGCTTTGGAAAAGGTTGCCGATACCGAAGATGATGAAGAGAAGATGAAGGCACTTAATGACCTCAATAAGAAAATGCCAAAATTCCTAAAGGATTTTAAGGAGGCGATGTTTAGTGCGTTCCAGAGTAAGTTGAATGACTTCGCCAAAAACTACATTAATGTTGCTGGAAGAAGCAGGGATAAGGCAATACGAGCCATTGAAGCACTCAAGAAAGAAGGGCTATTGGAAGGTGAATAACTATGGATAATTTCAAAGAATATGAGACTCAACTTAGAGAGATTATTAGCACTTCCAGTAAAGGAAGTCAAGAACGTAAAGAGCGAAGAAACGCAGTTTGGGAAACGATTTCTGAAAAAATGGCTTCCGAAGGAAAGTCAGAAGAAGATATTGCAAAAGCAAGGAAAAAATTCTTTAGAAAATTCCGTCAAATGCAAAAGGAAAAAGAAGTTACTACTGGAACGGCAACACTTGACCCTCTTCTTAGAATGGGTATTTCAGATAACGATGGAATCAAATACAAAATTTCAGACTTCTTGAATACAAGATTGGATGAAATTAATATTGAAACTATGGACGATAGTATCAATTCTACTCAATATAGAAGACTACTATCCGCATACTTCGACAGTATTTCCGAAGAACAGAAAGAAAACCTAACGGCCAACTTAAAGAAGATACGCTCAAGATTAACAAGAGAAGGTAAAAAGGAAAAGAAAACATATACTTCAAAGGATATTAATGTAGATATTGACAAATACTTAGGTGCTACAAACTTGTCAAAGGCTTCTGTTAGAGAAGATATTTATGAGTATTGGGCGGAAGTTGCTAAAGACTATCAGCCATTTAAAGAGGCATTAGATAATTTTCTTACAAAGGCAGAACAATATTCAAAGGTCGCTTTATTTTCTGTTGGAAGGAATCCTAAGAGAAAACAATCTCTCGAAAGATTTGATTCAGAACTAAAACAAATAAAGAAAAAATATGGTGATAAAAACCTAGAGTATATTGCCGACTTTAGTAGAACAAACGTGCTAGTAGAAAAAGACCCTAAATTGCGATTAGTTGCTGCTTTGGATAGAATTATCGCAGCAAAGGGATTAGCATTAAAAGATAGTAGAATTAAAAGAGGCGATGAGGAAGAAGAGTTTCTTCCCGATTGGGAAAATACTATTGCTGATGCGGAATCGTCAAGCAAAATAAATGACCCTAAAGATTATCTTGAGGAAGAGTTAGCCGAAGATGTTTTAGACCCCGAACAAGGAAGTGAGCAATACGAATCTCTCGATTTAACCCGAAGAGAAACAGACCCGCTTTTAGCATTTGAGTTAATGAGAAACAAACGACTATTGGCACTAGACCAAGAAAGCCAAGCAATTTTGCGAGAAACTCTTGACACGATAAGAGAAGGAGAAACTCTACTTGATTTTAAAACAGACCTCAAAAATCTTATTTCAGAAGTAAAAGAAACCACTATCATTGATGCTGATGTTTATGCTTTACCCATCTCCGTTCTTTCAAATAATGACTTTCGTAAATTTATTCAATTAGATGAAGATGCTAAGATGGTTTCTGCTGGAAAGAAAGAAAAAATTTCTATTGATGTTTTAGAAGACCTCGACGAGATGTTTGAAAAGATACACCTACTTCTAACAGACCGTAAATTTGGTTTTGCTGTTGGTGTAAGAACATCGGGTCGAGGAACAGTTTTAGGTGGCAGTTTCGGAGACAGTTCTAGTGATGCTAGAGGCACAATACCAGAAAGACTAATCCGAGAAGGTTCTAGAAGAATACCCGAAAGCACAGGAGAAAGAGGACAACTTAGGCCAGAAATGTCTCAAAATGAACTTTTATTTGACCCACTAAAGAAACTTCTAGAGGCTTATGCTGAATACTACATTAACCCTCTTTATGTTGGAAGATTACCGATTGAAATACCGCTATACAGCACAGGGCGTGGAACGAGGGCATTATCTGTTTTCTTGAAAGACGTTGGTGGAGAAAGTTTTATGGGAGAAACCAATGAAATTTTAGCAACAACTGAAAAGGCAACGATTAGCCACTTCTCAATGGCTGACCTTGCCAACTTCCTCGTTAAGTTACAAAGCCCTAATATTCGAGTAGATGGAGGTCTTATTGATTTGGCCGAAGATGCTTCTATTGCATTAACAAATATGATGGGTAATGAAGAGAGAAATAGAAATTATTTTGCGGCAGTTCTAAGGCACTTTATGGATGAAACGGAAGAATATGATATGGAGAAAGAAGATTTCTTTGGTAAAACGATTACACAGCGAGCCAAAAAATATGAGAAGGATTTCAAAGGAAGAAAGCCATTCCCAATTTTTGCACTTCCTCAATTCCTGAGAACGAATCAATCTCTGATGACAAAAGGAAGGAGAAAAACCCAATATGACAGATTAGAAGAGGTGATTCAACTGGTTGAAGATGACTTACCTATTATGCTAAAGATGCTACTAGAGGCTCATGATGAGATTCGCAAAGCACTAGGAAAAGAAATCTTTTACGGATTCTTGCCACTCAAGCATGACTCTTATGGGGCTATTTCTGATATGCTGTATAAGAAAGAGCAAGTTGATTTAAGTCATCTTGAGGTTAGCAATATTGTAAAGTCAGAAGATTCTCACAACAATATTTCAAAGGAATATGGAATTACAGAAGAACAAGTTTATCTGATTAAAGCCAACTTTAGGTGATTCCAATGGCTGAACCTTTTACTGCGAATGACATTTCTTTTCAAGAAATGAGTGAAGAAGATGCAGTAAAGGTTTTTCAAGAAGATGGCTACTTTGATTATCAGAAAAGAAAAATGAGATTCAAAACTCTTTCTCCTGATTCTCTTTGGGCTACAAGCCCTGCTCGAATGTTTGTGGCTTTTTTTGAAAATAGACCAGTCGGTGTTGTTGGTTTTTCTGAATATAAAGGAGCATTATTGGGAGCAGGGGTTCACACTAGAGACGGATTTAGAGGGCGTGGATTACTCGATATGTTAATTGAAAAGGCCATACAAGAAAAGGGTTCTAAGACGCTTTATATTAACATAGCAAATAGCGGAATCATTGACAAGTATCGAGGTAAAGGATTCACAGATATGAAAGTTGAAGAGTTACCCGAAGAAGTCCAAAGTGAAATAGAAGGACTAACTTTTTCAGACCAAGTGCAAAAGTGGATTCGACATACTTCTGAATGGAGAAGTATTTTAAAAATCAAAGGAGTAGCGGGAGGTAGGGACGTAGAAGCCGAACCCGAAGAGATGGTTGATTATCTTACTTATCGAAGTTGGGCGTGGCAATCTGCAAAGGCTAGAAAAGACGCTAAATTATCAGGAGAAGGATTTGATGATAAAGAGCATTTGGAACTTATTACAACTCCTAGAGGTAAAATGCTAGGCTTTAATCCAGAAGAAGTTAAGAAATGGATTATGACATGGAATGAAGAATTCGGAAAAAGATTAGGAGCAGTATATCCAACGGGTGATGAGTAATGGAAGATATAGTAAAGAAAAAAAAATATGATAAAGGTGCTGCTAAAAAGGCAGTAGCCATGCTTGACTTAGGTGAAAGGTTCGTTTTAGATTTTGAAGTCTACAAAAGATTTGTTCAGAATTTTATTGACTATTTGGATGCAGGTTCAAAAATTTCAGTAAGAAGCATATTCAATAGTAGTGGTAATGTGATGAATAGAAAAATAAAATCTTATTTGAGAGAAGCGATTAAAAGTATGGGATATAGAGAAACAAAAACAGACGTATTCGATAGAAGTTTAGAAAAGTTTCAAAAATCATGGAAAGGTGTTCTCAAAGCAAAGGCTACTGCTACTCATAATAGCAAAGGCGAAAAGAAAGACCGTTGTGCTAAATTGGCTGATAAAAAATATGGAATGAAGAGTTCTGCATACAAATCAGGATATATCGTTCAATGTCGAAGAGGAAAGGTTTCAAAGAAGTGATACTATGTCATGGAAAGAAGTTCTGAAAGGCGGAGATAACTTCGCAAGAGAAAAGAAATCAGGACTTCATGGTTGGTTCTCAAGAAGAGGCGGTAAACAAAAGAAAGGCGGTAAAACTCAAGGCGGTTGGATTGCTTGCGGAACTTGTAAAGATAAAGGAGGCCCAAAACCTTGTGGAAGAACTGATGCTTCTAAAGGAACAAAGCGAAGATGTAGACCAACTTGTGCCGCTTGTAAAACGTATAAGAGACGGAAGGGAACTAAATGAATTGGTTCACTATTCTCAAAAAATTAAAGTGGGAAGGTTCTCTTTCTAAGGAAAAGAAAGCCATTCTACAAAGAACACCAAAAATTAAACTAGATATACCCAAACTTAGTTATCCAAAAGAAGAAACTGAGATACCTGCAATTATCAAAATCATGGAAGAAAAGAAACTTAATCCTAAGCAAATGAAAGATGCTGATTTACAACCTGAGAAGGAGATGTTTAGTGTCGTTGATGCCAATAGAAAAGAATATGATGATTTGATTGAAGACATTAATTACTATGCAATATCATTGAAGATGAAATACCAAAGACCCCGACCACATCAAGTATCTGATAAAATTCAAGAAACAAAAACAAAGACAGATGATACTCCTGCATTCCCTAGTGGGCATTCGATGATGGCTCATGGTCTTGAAAGAGTTTTGACAAAAAGATACCCAAAAAAGAAAAAAGAATTAAAAGTAATGGCCGACAGAATCTCGCTATCGAGGATGCAGATGGGAAGCCACTATCCTAGTGATATTCAAACAGGAAAAAAATTAGGATATATGATAGGTGATGCATATGAATGATTGGAAAGAAATATTAAAAGTGGATATTGCAGGATTAAGAAGGTCATATCCTTCTTTGAGAGATTTGCCTGATGAAGCAGTAAGAGAGTTTGACAGAAGGCTTAGTCCTGTAATGAGCGCAAAGCGTTTAATAGCAGAATTAAAACAAAAATTTGGAATACAACAGAGGGCTTCGGTTGGCAGAGTGGGTAAACAAGAAATTGCTAAAAAGAAACCCTTCAAAGGCTACAATAAAAAGATTCACGCAAAGACTGGAGGCTTAAGTGCTAAAGGTCGTGCTAAATTCAAAAGAGAAACTGGTGCTAATTTAAAGCCACCAGTAACAACAAAACCTAGTAAACTTAAGCGTGGAAGTAAGGCAGCAAAAAGACGTAAATCATTTTGTGCTAGGTCAAGAGGATTCAAAAGAAAGGATGGCACTTATAGCGAAAAAGCCAAAGCAGCGAGAAGAAGGTGGAACTGTTGAATTGGAGAGATATACTCAAAGTAGATAATGTGGTTTTTGACCCAAAAAGGAAGGCTACTGCTTGGTATGACCCTCAAAAAGATGAAATTACTTTAAATCTATCTAGATTAGGTATAGAAGGCGAAGATGAAGAGTCTATTGTTATGAATATTGAACAGATAGCAACTCATGAAAATGCCCATAGAGCAGTAAGATATGTGATGGGAGACGCTTTCAAAAAACTAGTAGATAAAATTGGACAGGCAATTGTAGATGTTTTTAATCAAGAAAGAGAAACAGCAGGAACAGAATTATTTGAGTTAATGGACAGTATAGTAAAAATACTTAGTATGGATGAAGCGTATGCTTATTCTACTGGTGCAACTGTAAGGCAACAGCCTGAGATAAATATTATGGAATCTGTTGTAGGCACTTTGATGGACGATGCAATTGATAAAATTTTCAGAGGAATGGAGAAAGATATATCTGAATTTTTCAAGGATAAATCGCCATTGGCTTTAATGGTTCAACTTCAAAGACTTAAAGGATTATATGACACTATTAGAAAACACCTTTTAACTGAATCGGCAAGAGCAGAAGCAGCAGTTTTAGATTTTGTTAGTGATATGAATAATCTTACTGAGGAAGAAAAGGATAAATACGTTCAAAGATTTATGCGTAAAGTAGGAAATACGCTGTGATTTATATGGAAATAGATGCACTTAATCTAGAGCATGAGATGGATATGAAATTATCCAAAAACTCATTCCCCTATTTCTTTCAAAATGTTCTAAAATTAGATTTTGCTCAACACCAACAAGAGTGGCATGAGTTAATGAATACTACACAGAGAACAGTTATTATCTGTTCAAGAGGTCATGGTAAATCTGTATTCATGCATTCATGGGTTGTTTGGAATTTAATTTTTCAAGAACCCCCATATCAGATGCTTTATATTTCATCGAACCAAAAACAGACAATGGTTCACATGAGAGATATTGATAAATTATTTCAGCATCCTCTTCTTAAGAAATTTAAACCCGCTAGAGGCTGGGCTATTGGAAACATTACTTTGACCAATGGCAATCAAATCCTTGAGCGTTCCGTTGGCTCTCAGATTCGTGGATTACACCCTCAAGAGATTATTATTGACGACCCTTTGAAAGAGTTTAGCGTAAGCGGTATTCAGAAGGTTACAGACTGGTTCTATGGGGATATGATTCCTACGCTTCACCACACGGCTTCTCTGCGTGTTATTGGAACTCCATTCAGTTATACTGATATTTACCAACAACTGTCCGAGAATCAAGCCTATACGGTCAGGAATTACCCTTGTCTCAATGCTCTCAACGAACCTCTATGGCCAGCCCGTTGGGATTATGATTCTTTGATGGAAAGAAAGGCTGAAATCGGTTCTCTTAAATTCACAAGAGAATATATGTGTGTGCCTATTTCAACAGGAACATCTTTATTCAATCCAGAGCATTTAGACAGTGCAAAGAATAAGGATTTGGTTTTGAAACCAATGAGAAGAGAAGGCTACAAATATTTTGTTGGCGTAGACCCTGCTATTTCTACTGATGGAGACTACAATGTAATTACTGTTCTAGAGATGGATTCTAATGAAAATAAATCCATTGTGTATATTGACCGAGCAAAGAATGTAGAATTTAGAGAGAACATTAACAAGGTCAAATTAATTGGACAGATGTTTAGACCCGAAGTTATACTCTTTGAAACAAATACGTTTGCTAAATCTTTTACTCAAGAACTTCGACAAGTTGCTGATTTGAATGTTCACGATTTTAACACTACTCGAAGAAAGAAACAGGAAGTAATTCTCAATCTACAAATGACTCTTGAAAACAACAAGATGAACTTTCCTTACGGAAACGAGGAAAGCCGAAGAGTTACTTCTGCGTTGATTGAAGAATTATCTATGTTTGCTATTACAGAACGAGGAAAATTTGAAGGAGTTGGCGCACATGACGACATGGTTATGAGTTTGGCTTTAGCAAATGCAGCAACATATCAAGCCACAGATAACTTCATACTGCTTGATGATATGGGAATCTTTGACGACAAACCAAAAGCGACTGCAAATTTTGGTTTGGGCTTAAACTTTTGAGGTGTAACTATGTGGAGAGACATCTTAAAAATAAGCGACTATGAAAGAGCAGTTGCGGAGGAGTTTGCTTCAGAAGACCTTTCAAAACCAATGGATGATATGGTTGAAAAAGAAAAAAATAAAATTAGAGAAAACGCAAAGAAAACTCTCGGTCAGCGTTTTGAATCACCTACTGTGTCTCAATATCCATCAATACACGTTGTTGATGACGAATGGCGAGCGCAAAAAAGAGCATTTGATGAAATGGTCGAATCAGGAGAACTTATTCCGAGATTAGGAAAAATAAACAAAATCCCTCAAAATAAAGCGCATGGAGAGTATAAATATAATGGTTCTTTTCTCTACAATTATCCTAAGTTTGGGGGCATTTAAATGGCATGGTTCAGAATTCTCAAGAAACCAATTAGCGATATTCATGATAAGATGGATGTTCCTAGAGATATGAGAACAATCGCTACTCCGAATGAAGGCGTATTTAGCGAAGATGATTGGAGAAACAAAAGTCCTGTCGAGAGAATGGAATCTAATATTAGAAACCCTTATGGTCTTCATGGAGATAAACCTTCGGGCTTATGGTATGGTTTAGGAACACAATGGGTTGATTGGGTTTGTGAGAATATGGGCTGTGAATACTACAAGTATTTCTACGAAGTTAAAATTGTAGGAAACGTATTACAACTTAAAACAAAACAAGAACACATAGATTTTTGGGAGGAGTATAAAGATGATACCTTCGTTACAAGAGAAAGCAATTGGTTTAAAACACACAGAAACCCAAGCATGAAAGATATGAGCGATAATTGGAAACACCATGATTGGCGACCTATGATTAATTGGGAAAGAGTTCAAGAAGATTATGATGGTATAGAAGTAATGGGTGGCACATTTAAAGGCGAGGCATTAGATGATAACATAGATGCTAAAATAGATACTTTAGGATTTCCTAGAGGAAGTATGAACTGGATAAGCAGTTGGGATGTAGATTCTGGTTGCGTTTGGAATACAAATGCGATTAAAGTTGGGCAATTACTATTTAGTGAAGATGACCCCGAATGGACACCAGTTGAAGAATATGATGAGGATGATGACTGATGCCAACTGCTGAACAATATGAACAAGCCATTCCTCAAATGCAGAGATTGGCCGAATTAGAAAGAGAGTCGGAACAGGCTAAAGAATCTGTTGAAGAAGAACTGGATATTGAATTAGAAGACGACACCAAGTTAGCGGGTATTCTTTCCACTGGTAACATAATGTCTGAGTTTGAAGAGATTAACAAAATCTCTGATTTTTACAAAATTAATGCTAGTAAAGCGAGAACAATGCTTGATGAGTTTCCTCCAGAATATGTAGTAGAAGATAGAACTGTTCCCGACTTAATCAAAACAATGAGACAGACCCGCAGGGGTCTAAAAGGAGAACATCGAGAAAAGATGGCAAAGGCTATTGATACTATGATTGATGCTTATACCGACCATTTATACAAGTGTATTGATTCTATTCATTGGCTATCGCCCTATAAAGAAACTTTACTCAAAATGAGATACAACGAAAAAGACTTACATAAGTTACACAAAATGAAAGATATTCAATCTAGAAGAGAAGTCGTTGATGCTCTTTGTAAATACTGGGAAGCAGAAATTGAACAAAAGGATATGGCATATAGCAAAGAATATGCTAATCTTTCTAAGACAATGACAAAAGCAAAGAGAGAATTTAGAGATTGTATTGCAAAGGTGAGTAATCAATCCATTACTAAATCCAAAAAAGAAAGACAAGAAGATTTTATTGTGAAGATGGTTTGTGAACATCAAGGTATTGGTGCTAGACAAATCCATGAAAGAATGCCTACATCAATGTATAAAATATCTAGTCCTCAAGTTATATCTAAGATGATTAAGAAACTTGATATTGTCTCTCTTGATGGAGCATACTACAAAGTTCCAAGTGAGATTAAGAAAAACATTTGGGCTTATACTGCTGCATTTATTGATTCTGATGGCTACATTACTCTAGACCGTAATATGAATCCTAGAGTTGGTTTAGTGGCTACTGGGGAAAGAGGGAAGGCATTTATGATGGAGATGCATAAGTCTATCGGATATGGTAGAATGCACCTAGACCAAAAATCACCACAACAAACTAGATTAATCAACCGACTAAATTTTTATTCTCAAGATGATGTAACTAAACTATTAACAAATTGTTTGCCTCATTTTAGATTAAAGAAAGGTAATGCAGAATTACTTCTTGAATTGATTCGTATGAAGAAGTCTTACAAGAAAGCCGACTGGTATAAAAGCCGTTGCGATGAAATTTTTAAGTTAATGAAATGGGAGAATCATAAAGACCATGTGGGCTTTGATTGGGCTAAGGAGAACATTAACCTTGATGATATTCAAAAATATAAAGACAATTGTAAAGTTTCTCTTATGGATTCTATGGAACAAATCGGTGGAAACATTATTAAAAATGACCCAACAAGAGATGATGAGGACATTCCCCAAGAAGAAATTAAAGATTATATTTATCGAGTAAAGGATGCTATGAGAAATAAAACGATGAGTCGGGAAGATGAAGAGGAGATTTTAGGACTTTTAGAATTTTTAGAAAAAACAATGAAGATTTATGAAAAAGGGCGTGTCCCTGTTTTTAGTTATTCTTATCTTATGGGTAATTTAGAAGAGAGGCTAAAGAAATATAATATAGATAAATTTTCACTATTTTCTAGAAAAGAGGCTATGGAGGTTTGATTATGGAATGGAGAAACATATTGAAGAACATAAAAATGAATAAATACAAGGCTTGTGGGGAGAATCTCAAAAGAGCATACTTAGATATTCTAGAAGACATGGGTTCATTAACTGTTAGCACTAGTGATTTAACTGAGGCTTCTAAACTCGATGCAGGAGAAATCAGAACACAACTTTCTGCTTTGCATGGGAGTATGATTGGAGATAATTCTAATTATGCTAAGAAGATGAAAAGTAAAATTATTGAAGCATTGACTGAATGGGAAAATTGCATAGGGATGTATTCATGAACGTAGGAAATCATAATTTCATGTATTGTGGCATTTGCTACTTACAGGGAAAACGAGCATGGGGATTTTGCGAGTTGTGCTGGATGGCACATGGAAAGCCGAAAGGAATGAACGGAAGCGTGTGGGTTCAGACATTAGGGAAAGTTGATAACGCATAGATAATGTCAAGGTAATAGGGGGTATTGTAATGGTTGAAGAAAAACGAAGGTTCAGCATAACGAATCTGTTTAGGCGTTCTACTCCCAAACCTGCCGATAGAGAAATCTACAACATAGGCATTCAAGAGAGGCAACAGAACAGTTTGATGACTGCTCCTTTGCTGTATCACATTGTTCAAAATTCAGTCATTACAAGGACTTGTATCACTCAACTCAAACAAGAAATTTTTCGTAGAGGATATGTTTGGGAGAAGGCATACGAAGCAAAGTGCAACAACTGTCAAAAAGTGCATAAGCGACCTGTTGTTGAATGTTCTCGATGTAAAAGCACCGACCTCAAAACTCCCGATGTAAAACAACTACAATACGCTGAGAAGTTTATTGAAGGCTATGTGAATAAAGCCGAACAATTGTTTATTGACGTATTAAGAGAATTAGAAGATGATTTGAACATCATGGACGATGCGTATATTGTTCTAGTAAAGGAATATTTTATTGACGGTAATCAGAAAATCCGTATGCATCGAATCAAGGAACTATACCGAGGCGACCCAGTTACTATGGCTATCTATACTGATGAATTAGGACAACGAGGAACAAAAGGATTTACTTGTGTAAACCATCGTCATATATTGTCTACTGAGCCACATGAAAAATGTGAAGAATGTGGAAGTTCTCTTTATCCTGTTCACTATGTAAATAGAGTTGGTGGAAAAGACCAATACTTCATTAGAGGAGAAGTTCTTCACTTTAGTAAATACAGTCCTTCTAGATTGTATGGAATGTCTCCAGTTATTACTCTCTACAATCATATTACTACACTTATTGCTATGGAAAACTACGTCAATTCATCTTATCAAAAGAGCCGTATGCCGAGAGGTTTGCTTGCAGTTCAGACAAGAAACATGGACTCTATGCGTTCTTTTTGGCGTTCAGTTAAGGAGAAGATGGAGACAGACCCACACTTTATTCCTGTAATGGGTATTGAAGCCGAAGGAGGAAAGGGTTCTGTTGAGTGGATTAAATTCATGGATAGTCTCAAAGAGATGGACTATGTTTCTGTAAAGGATGATTTGAGAGATAGAATCTCTGCGTTCTATGGAGTGAGTAAAGTGTTCATGGCTGACAATACTACAAGCGGTGGATTGAATAACGAAGGTATGCAAATCCTTGTTACTAATAGAGCAGTTCAAATGGCTCAGAATGTTTACAATAACTATGTATTCCCATTCTTGATTAAGCAATTTGGAATCACTGATTGGGAATTGAAATTACCACCTAGCGAAGAAGAAGATGAAATCGCTGTTCTCCGTAAGAGAGAACTTGAAGTTAATATTGCTGCATCAACAAAGAATTTAGGATTTGAAGTAGAAATGGATGAGGATGGTAACTTTACATTCAAGAAACCTGAACCTAAAGAAACTGAGAGTAATGAAGAACCCGATGAGGAAAAGATTGAATTAGACCCGTATGCTGGAACAAACATAGACCAAAGCCAGTTGGGGCAAATGCAAGAACAAGCATTAAGCAAACCACAGGAGAATCCACCCGCTACAAGAAACAAACCTAGAATGAGTGTTGGGCCAGATAAACGGATGACTGGATTACCACAAGAAGCAGGAAATCAAAACGTAGATACTAGAAATGAAAGAAGAGTTGGTTAATATGAGTTGGAAAAACCAAATGAAAGTCGAAAAAGGATTAGTTGATAAAACTAAAGAATTGATTAAAAAAATAAAAGATGCTTCTTTCAAAAGAAAATTAAAGAAGTTCTTAGCAGATAATTTAAATGTTAAATATGAAAGAGATACTCATTATTCTGAAAGAAGAGTAAGCACTAAATCTGAATCATTAGAAGAAGCAAAAGAGGTTCTTTTAGATATAGTAGAAGATGTATTTGATGAGGTATTCCCCGAAACTAAATACGATAGTCCTACTGATAATCCTGACTATATTCCCTCAGATGCACCTTAAGGAAGTGATTAAATGAAAGAAGACTTAAGACAAAAAGAAAGAAGACTAAGAAAAGAACTAGCGAAAGTAAAGGCTATTAATGCCAATGCTGACACTAAGATTAGAAAGAATAGAGATTTATCATTAGGTGGATTGCCTCCCGATACTTCTCATAAACCCGCACCATCGTCAAGAGATATTCCTGATGTTGTTTCTCTTCCACCGAAGCGAAGAGGAAAGAAAGAAAACATTCCATTCTGAGGTGATAACATGGCCATTAATCTTCATAAATTGCGTAAAGAGGATGATGAAGAGGCCGAAGAATCTCAAGAAGTTTTTGATGAGAGGGATGCATCCTCTTCTGTTGAGTATGACAACTATCTGCGAGACAGGAAAAAATATGAACTTCTCCAAAGATTAGTTCCGCAAATGGAAACGCTCGCTGAAAACTTAACTGCTATTGAAGATGAGGATGATGAAGTGCGTCCTTCGGGTTATAGATTCGATAATAAGGATGCTTATGATGATGGAGTAAGAAGTGAGAAGGAATCTAATGATTTGCTCAATGCTTTGGCTCGATTAGAGAAAGACCCTGAATTTTTGACTGGTAACGAAGAGAATTCAAAAAAGTCGTTTAGTAAATACATTAAAAATGGAGTTCATGTTGCAATTGAGCCTCCTGTGAGAGAGGATAAAGAAACAAAAGAAATGATTCGTAGAAGCAAAAAGGGAGACATAGATGTAAACACAATTCAAGACTCTCTAGTAAATCTGTTATCCAAATCAATTGACACAGTAGGAGAAGAAGATATGTCCTTCTTCGATGCTGTTAAAAATCTCCACATTAACCGATTCAAGCAAACACCAATCTCAAGAAGAAATGTTGGTGCATATCTTGGGCGAATTAAACAGGCTAAGGATGCAATTATGGGCTTAAGCCCCGACCCGATTAAATCTAAATTAAATGCCTTAAATAAGATATTTCAAAACTATTTGTCTCTTAAAAGGAACGATGTTAGATTGATGGAAAAGGTGTCTGAACTTTCTAAAATCGTAGATGACGATAATGTTGAAGAAATGGTGAGTAGAAAAATAAACTCTATTAATAGAACAATCAGAACTCTTATTGATGAAGGAAAGTTTGAACAACTAAAAGGGAAATATAAAGAAATCTCGGCAATCAAAGAAAATCCAGAAAGCGTTGTTGCAGAAGTCAAAGAGAATATTGAAAAAGAAATAGAGACATATCGTGAATCAATAAATAAAATTGCTGATGATATAAATGATATTCTAAGATATGAAGATGAGTTTGAAGAAACTCTCGAACTTATGAGAAGATTCATTAGAATAGATAGTAAACAATTAGATATTGACATAAAAGAACAAAAAAAGGATATTGAAAGACTCAAAGGCAGAGAAAGCACAAGTGAGGCGCAAATAAAATTCTCAAAACAAAATTTAAAAGAACTTGTTAAGAAAAAGAAAATTCTCGATGAAACAAGAGAAATTTTAATAACAAACCATAATATCATTAAAGACTTAGAAGACGAATTTAAACTCATGAATAAAACTCTAGGAAAACTACAAGAGGCTGAAGAAGATGATTTGTCTGATTTAATAGACGCTATTACTCAATACTCTCTGTTTAGGACACCCGATTCACAGGCAAGCATTAGAACTAAGAGAGATGCAATTAATAAGGTAACTTCAATAACTATGGAAGAAATAGATGAAGCAGTAGAAGCATCAACAGAAGCCATAGAAAATTTAGCAAAACTTCAAGGAAATATTGAAGCAGCAAAAAGAAGATTAGATAAAATGACGGTGAGACAATGACATGGGATTTTTACGGAGAGGGTGAGGATTTTATTCTCAAAGAAAAGAAACAAGTGCCAAAAGAAATCCTTGACAGCCTAGATGCAAAGGGAAGAAAGAGACTCAAAAAGACATTACAATCAGCAGAACCTACTGAATTTTTCGGACAGGACTTTACCAAACTCGGTGATTTGATTGCAGTCCTCAAAGACCTAGACCTCATGAAGTCGGACAAGAAACTTAACAAGAAAGTGAAGTCAATGGATGAACGGAACATTGATATTGTAGCCACCGCTACCAAACTTCGTAAGGAATATGAGTTACTGTTTAGACAACTCCAAGATTTAATTTACCCAAAGAGAAAAGGAGAGAAGAAAAATGAGCGATAATACCATTAACGAAGAATTACTTGAGATTATTAAAGCCCTAAGTGCTAAGATAGAATCTCTTGAACAGACCGTATATTCACAAGACAACCTTCTGATGAAATCAGGATTTGTTGTTGCTGAAACACCAACGCCAGTTATTGATAATGTAATCGGCTCAAGTGTTACTGATGTTTCCAACATGGATTGGAAGGATATTCATAAGATGGTAGAAAAAGCAGGAGGTCAATAATATGCCAGAAAGAGTAACAAAAGAAGAAAGAACGATTAGCCTCGCTATTGAAAAAGCGAGAGGTGCAAAGGAATTACTTCACCAATCTTTGTATGATGGTAACAGGCTTCCTGATGAAAAGGATGACCGAATGGAAAAAGTCAAGACAAAGCGACCAAAGGCTGAAAAAGATAAGACCAAAATTGAAAACAACGATGGCACACATTCAGGTTATGGAAAGGGCGGAGAAGAGACTCATTTTAAGAAATCAAACATTGAAAAATCTAGAGCATTTACAACAAGTGTTGATAAGAAACTGAATGAACTCAAAGCATATATTCGAGATAATCCTGAAGGGATGCCTCCTGCTATGAAACCTAGTGATATAAAAGCAGTAATGAAAGCCATAGAGGATATTGAAGATATAATGGGTAAATTTAATTGAGGAATGCTGAATGAAACTCAGCAGTATCGAGAAGGATAAGCAACCTTCCGAAGAGATTCTAAGACTCTTTGAGAAAGTGCGTGTTGCTTATCTTTCAGCCAAAAACGACCCATCAGAATATGGTGGACGTTGGCGTAAAGCAATCGAACTTATCAAGGAAACCTTTGAAGAGATTGACTCTACTAGTAATGAATTAAAAGACTACTTAGATGAAGAAATTCTTGACGCTAAAGAAAGTGGCGACCCTAATTCACAACAAGCAAAGAAAGTATTTGAGGGAATTAAAGCCCTAAGATATTCTTCTGATTTAGTTCAAGACCCATTCGCTAAGAGATTCAAAGGCAAGGTGCTAGAAGCACTTCTAGAAAATCCTGAGAACATGGTGAAGTTTGTTCATTACGCTTTGCGTGAAGACGACAACACTCTCCCAAAGGAAGTCTATGCGATTAAGGACATGGCGGTTGATGATATTACGGTAGGTCTTCAAGGACTTGACCTAGAATCGGACGACATAGCCCTCTACATTATCGAACATTATGGGGATGGAAAAGACTCCAAAGCAGTAGAAAAGAAAGTTAAGGCTGCTATGGATATGTTAGAACTCTTAATGCTCTCTAGATATGAAGAATCTGATTTAGATGAATTAATAGAAGTAGATGGTGTTTTACCAGAAAAGGAAAGTAAATCAGTTAGCATCAAAAAAGATGAGACTGAAAAATCAGAAGAAGAAAAGTCAATAAGTGATTTCATTGTTCCTAACAAGCCAATGTATAGAATCTTTGATATTGATGATATTAATGAACTAAAAGGATTTAGTGGCGAATGGTATGTTCAAGAAAAATATGACGGTATGAGAATACAACTGCAAAAGATTGACAAAAAGGTAAAGGTATTTTCATATAATAAAAAAGACATTACCGAGAAATGTAAAGACATTGTTTCTGAATTACAAAAGAAACAATTTGGCGATTGTATTCTAGATGCTGAATTAATTCTTTTTGATGGCGATGAACCTCTACATCGAGCCGATACTATTGCTCATGTGTTTAAGAACAAATACAAAGAGGCTACTCTTAAGTGCCATGTATTTGACATTATGCGACATAATGAACAGAACCTACTCGATGAAGAGTTATCGGATAGAATGACTATTATGTTCAATAACTATTCTATGCATTCCTCCGATGTTCTAAACTTTCCTTCAAAGAAAGATACTCGACAGGCTGATAATCTTAAAGACGTAGAAGAATATTCTAAGGCTATTATGGAGATGCCTACATCAGAAGGAGTTGTTATTAAAGACGCTACTTCTACATACTACTTAGGAACAAGAAAGAATCCTAAGTGGATTAAGTGGAAAAAATTTGTAGATTTAGATGTAATTGTTCTTAACAAGTCCAAAACAAAAAGCAATCTCTACTCTTACACTTTAGGAATTGGCCCTGTTGATTTGGATAATAAATTTATTCAAGAATTTCAAGGTAAGAAATACATGGATGTAGGAAAGGCTCTCAATACTAAAATTAATGCAAATATCGGAGACATTGTGAGAGTTAAGGTGGATGAAGTAAAGAAGTCGGGAGAAAGATATACTTTGTATTCGGCACAAGTTATTGAAATACCTGAAGTAGATGCTCCCGATAAATTAGTTACTCTTGAATTATTATCACAAGATACTAAGAAGTCTTTAAATTATTCAGTAGAAGCACTCAAGAAAGGAATTACAGTTACAGACCATATTCACGGTGAAGCAACTATTATTGTTAAATCAGACCTAGATGGATTTACTATTTATGGTTTTGAAGAAAGTAATCTAATGTCAAAGAATGCCCTTAACGATTTAGATATGTGGAAACAACAGGTCGAACAGATTATGAAAACTAAGCAAGGCAAACTAACTGTTACTATCTTCAATCACCTAAAAGAAAATGGAGCGAAGTCTCCAAAAGAATTGCATAATTTCCTTGTAACGAAACATCCTTCTCTTTATGAAGATGTATTAGATAGTGAGTATTCTAAACTAAAGAATTGGGCAGAGGAAAGAGAGGGAATATCTTTTGATGCTGATAAGTTATTTGCTGAACCCGATAAGATATATCAAGAAGATGCAATCAAAAAGGAATACAAAACTCCCGAAGAATACCAAACTGGTCAATTCAAAATATACATGAGAAAGGATAACAACTTGAATATTGTTATGAAACTAGGAGATGAGAGCATTAATTGGCTTGTAGATACCCAAGACGAAGAGGAACTATTCGATATGTTCGGTAAAGCAGGAAAATACCCTGCCGAAGTAGCAAAGACAATGGATAAAGAAAAGACCATTGATAGCGGTTCAGTCAAACTAGGTATTCAAAGACATGGCTACCATGAATATTTTTTGGAAGGAAACAAATTTGAAACAAAACTTCATGTTCGTGTTCTCCCAGTAAAGGGCAATAAAATGTGGCTAGCATGGACTGGTTATGAACAAAAACCCGCAGACCTAGAAGGTGATGAAGGAATTTGGAATATTTATGAGGACAAATTTAGTTCGATGGAAATACCTCGATAAACCGTGTTCTTTAAATAGTAGATTGTATTTAGGGAGGTTTGAAGAAAATGACTATTCTTCTGAAGAGAGACATACAAACGGACTTTCGGATTCTAAAAAGCGACGAATTGATGATTGGAGGATATGCTAGCATCGAAATCGTGGATAAACAAAATGACTTAATCACACTCAAGGCTCTTAACGAAGCAGTAAAGAAATACATGGAGAACCCAAAATTTAGAAATGTTATGACAAATCATTCTAATGTTCAAGTTGGGGAAGTTATAGAATCATATAGAGATAAAACAGGGAGATTGTGGAAAACAGAAGTAGATGATGTTGGATTCTTTGTTGTAATTAAATTAAGAGATGATATAGAAAAAGCCAAAGAAATTAATAGAGGCATCAGAAAAGGTTCATTGAGGAGTTTTAGTATCGGAGGACAGGCAATACAAAAAGTAAAGAAAAGCCATCCCGAATTAGGACAATACAATGAAATAAGCAAACTGGAATTACATGAGGTTACAATCTGTGAAAAAGGAATAAACCCCGAAGCAAAGTTTGACATTCTAAAACAAGAAAAAACAAAAAAGGTGAACAATATGACCAAATTAGAAAAAGCGTTAGAAGAACTAGACTCATTGATGAACGAAGTCAATGCGTTGAGAAAAGAAGAAGAAGAAATGATGGAAACCATGCCCGAAGAAAAAGAGGCAATGGCCATGAAAGAAACGGACGAGGATAAAGAAGCCATGATGACTGAGCGAATGATGGGAGAAAAAGACAAGGAAGCAAAGGCTCTCCTTTCTACTCTAGATGGAGCAGGTGTCGAAATTGGCGAACCTGCTGATAGAATTGTCATTGACAATGGAAAGCCAAAGGCTACTGATATGCCAGTTGTAAAGGCTTTTGAAAACGACGAATTAGAAACTCTTGATTTGTCTGTTGGTAACATTGAGAAGGCTTACGAGGCTTTCCGTCAAGAACAACTTGAAAAGTTGGCTTACGATAACCTCCAAAAGCAGTTTGAACACAGGTTCAAGGCTGAAACAACTACAAGAGAAGATATTCTAGCAAAGTCTCAATATGACGCTGCTAGCGAAATTGCTTCTCTTAAGAACGAATTTACACAACTAAGAAAGTCTTTGACGGCTGAGAAGGAAACAATCCTAAAGGCTCAAGAAGAGGCTCATATCAAACTCCCTTCATTGGATGAAATTGCAGAATTAGACTGGAATGACATTCATAAGATGGCAGGAGGTTATTAAGATGAGTGGATATATTAACACAATTGCAGACTTAGAAGCACAAACATACGGATTTAGTCTTGGCGGAAGCAGTAATATGCTTTTGAAGACAGCAGGAACAGTTAGCGGTATTCATGGAGGCCATGATGCAGCAACTCAAACCTCACCAACAAGCGGTATTGCAGGTAATCTTTACGGTGTCCTTTATGGACAAAAGGTTTGGTCAATGCTTAACAGAGAAGTAAATGCTCTCTCTATTATGTCAAAGCGACCATACACTTCAAGTGGTTGGAGAGTCCTTTCAAAGCGACCTGCGGGTGGAACTGGAAACGTCCACGCATTTTCTCAAACTGGAACTGATTTGGCAGGAACAGATGCTCCTAGACTCGACCATATCGGTGGTGTTCCAGAAAACGCATCTCTTTCTACAAGTGGAGATGGTTTGATTGCTATTGCTCCTGAATATTCTACACTCTTTATGAGTCCAAAGACTGTTGCTCATCAATTCGATTTCAGCGAATTGGCTATGGAAATGGCTCAAATTGACGATGGTATTGGCGACATTAGAGCGCAAATGCGAGAAGACATGGGTAAGCACCACGCAGAAGCACAGAATCTAATGCTTGTTTCTCCTTTGGAGGCATATCTACAAGCAGACAAATCCAATGCTGCTGCTAACATTGAAAGAAACTATACCTCTCTTTACAAGGTTATTTCTTCAAATGCTGAATTAGACCAAATGGACACGGATAACTTCCCTGTTGGTTCTATTACCAACGACATTAGCGAAGCATACCACATTTACGGAACAAACCGTGATAGTGCCTCTTTCCTAGATTGCACTCTAGACTTTGGTGCTGGTTATGCTAGCGGTGATTCTCGACCAATGACTCTAACAATCATTAACAGTCTTTTGCGACAACTCCGTGAAAACGGTGGTTCTCCAAAGGTTATTCTAACTGGATATGATACCATTCAAACGCTTTCTGACCTTCTACAATCTCAAGAGAGATTCATGGACAGAAAGGAAGTTGTTCCAACTGTTAATGGTGTAAGAGGAACAAAGGGTGCAGAAGTTGGATTCAGAGTTGCAACATACTATGACATTCCTCTAATCCCTGCTATCTCAATGCAAAGCACTTCGGCTGATTCGGGAACAATTAGCGATATGCTTTTCCTTGATACTGACCATCTATGGCTCGCTGTTATGAAGCCAACTCAATACTTTGAAGATGGTATTAGCAACGGAAACCCATTCGGTGTTGGACAACTCGGAAACCGAGCATTGTATCGAACAATTGCAGAAGTTGGATGTTCATACTTCAAGGGCCAAGGTAAGATTACCAACCTTAAGTGAGGTGTTTCAATTGGCAAATACAGTTACATTATTAGCCGACCATAAGGGTTATACTAGACCTAGAGTTATGGGCGATGAATACGTCGTTGATGCTTCAATTGATATTACTACATATAGCGGGCCAGAAGTAGTTACTGCTTCTTCTTTAGGATTAAGCAGAATTAATAGGGCTGTTATTACGAGAATAGGCGGAGGGCAACAAAAACATAGTTTTAACCTTGTTGGCGGGGCTGATAACGCAAGTAATCTTTACATTGAAGTAAATGTTGAAAATAATACTAGCGGTGTAGAAGCGGAACACGCAGCAGGTGGAGCATCAGGTTCTGATGGTTTAAGTGGAGTGCCTATTATTGTTAGAGTCTACGGTATTGTTTGAGGTGATTGAATGCCTCAAGTAAGTCTAAGCGAAGGCGCAAACATTTCTCGACTAGAGACACCATACGGCCTTATTAATAGAAGAAGTTCTCTTAGCGTTCCTGCTGATTGGGCTTTACTGCGAATTAAAGACGATAATCTGATGTTTGTCTTTGAAGAATCTGATAGAGAAATTGTTTCTAAGACAGATGAAAAGACATTAGCCCTTCTAAGTAGGGTCTTAGGTGAAGAATTGAAGACTCCCTCCGACCTTGAAGGCTTAATTTTACCAAAGAAGAAAGGGCGTAAACCAATTAAATCTTCAGCAAAGACTACTTCTAAGAAGTCCACACTTGAAGAATAGGCGATACTGTTAAGAGTCATAGCACTCAACAGACATTTGAGGCGATACAATGGGAGGATGCAGAACCAGTTTTGTCCAGTCGGCCAGTAAGATGATTATAGTCGGCCAATCCCGATTAGTTTCAATCCATTCCGTTTTAACGGGAACAAATGCAACAACCATCAAGGTCTATGATACGGCTACTTCGGGTGCTGCTAGTGCGGCAAATGAAATGGCCAGAATTATCCTTAGAGCCACCCCTGATAGCCCATCTATAATTGAATTTGATATGCATGGGGTTATTGCTAACAATGGCCTCTATCTAGAAATATCTAGTGGAACAGGAGAAGGTGCGGCAGTTTCCGTTGAATTCTCTTGAGGTGATATAATGCCAGCATTAAATACAGATACTCGTTTAGTCATGACAATTCTTTTTGTTGGGGCTTTAAGCGGAACAAATGTTTGGGCATATGCTAATTTTGGAACAAACTTTCCATATGGCCCACTTGCTCATTCTGTCTTATTCGGTTTAGGAACAATTGGTTCTATTATGGTAATGAAAGCGGTTTTTGATTTAGCCCTCAATGATAGAATCGAGATGTGGCTACTTGATAGAAAGATTGCGGCATACTGGGAAAGAAAGTCTAGAGACGAACAACAAAGACAAAAGATGCGTGAAAGCGCAAAACAGTATGGGGGAATGACCCCATTCTATCAGCCACAAATGCAAAGTGAAGAAGAAAACACAGTTGGAAGTGAATTCTTAGCCACTTTACAATGAGGTGGTTAAATGGTCTTTGGAGACTTGATGGGCTTTTCTGATTCAGATTACGCATACAATCAGCAAAGAGCGCACTCAGCCGATTTGTTTTTTGTGAAAATGAAATTTCTTTTTTGGGGTTCTTGTGCCTGTCTTTCGGGCTTTCTTATTGGAAACATCTTAGGTGTTTTTGATATTAATGTCATGGGTTGGCTATTTGATACTCTTCTTAATGGGTGGGGGCATTAATGTCAATAATGACAGGATTTGCTATTCTTGTCGGTGAAGCAATATTAGGCTTTTACAAAAAAGTTCATGCTATTAATTTCGGAGTTTATGGAGCAACAATGGTTGGCAAAACAACATTAAGTTATCAACTAAGAACGAGAGGTGAAGTTCCACAAATAAATGATAGAACAGTAGGGGCGCATAGGCCAACAAGAAAAAACATTAAGATAGATGGAAGTTCACATACAATAAGAAGTGCTGATATAGGAGGAGAAGCGATTTTCTGGAAAGAATGGGAAAAAGACATGAGAAAAAGAAAACCAAAATATATTATTTTCATGATAGACCATAGACATTTAGACAATAATTCCAATTTAGACCATCAAGTAGCATGGAAATTTTTAGTAGATACGATTACTTCAAACACATGGTCAAATGGAAAAAAGAAAAAGGAAGCAGACTACCCCTTAGCAATTGGGATATGGGCAAATAAATATGATATTTGGGGAAAGATTTACGAAAGTGATAAGCCAATAGAAAAACATGAAATATATGAACCATTTGGCTATGGAATGAGAAAACTTAATGATAAAGGAATACCGTGTTACAAATATATTGTTTCAGCAAAATCAGATTCAGAAATGGTTTACAAAGGAATTATAACGATGATTAAGGATTATTGATTATTATGTGGGAGAGCATTTTAAAAAAGAAACCAAAAATGTCTGAAAAGGCGAAGGATTTTGTAGATACTATTATGACCTCAGAACCAAGAACTGTTGATGTTATCTATAATAGTTTATTCGATGCAGTAGCACAAAGAAGAAAAGAAAAAAAGAAAGGAACAATAATATTGGGAAATAACTTAATTCCCAGTAAAAGAGAATTAGGCTCATATTTAAGAATAAATTATTCTAAAGAAAAATTAAATCCCAAAACAATGAAACCTAGCCCAACGGGAAAAATGCACTATTGGAAAGGTGAATAAAATGTATCAGCAACAAATTATAGGACAAACTGCCCCACAACAATTCAACCCCTTGTTGAATCCAATTCAGCAAGCGAGAACTGTTGGAACAATTACCGAGTTTAAGCCATTGGCAATAAAACCAAAGAAACAAAGAAAAGAATTTATTAAAGTTTTAACGGCTGAACCGAAGAAATTTTTGTGGATTAGATACGGTAAAAAATTCAATTTAAAGGAAAGATGCGTTGTTTGCGGAGTTCATCACATTTGGGAACAAGGCGACTATCTTAGACCACCTATGCCTTTGGACAAAGTAACGAAAGGTCGCCCATTGATGGGAACATACTGTCCAAAACACGCTTCGATTTATCGCCAGTTGGAGATACTGGAACAGCAAATGCTTGCTGAAAAACATGGGCTTGATTACATGGGGTTCAAGCCTAGAATCCCTAAAATTTTGAAAAGTGGCCCAATTACAAATTTGAGTAAAGGAGATATTGCTTCTCTTACTGCCGCAGGTTATTTTATTAAACCGCCCTCCCTCCGTGATAATAGGTCAGCCACGAATGAGGCTATCGAAATCGTCGGGGAAATAAATATATTAACAGATAGGTTGAATTACCTGATGATACAAGAAGGAGTCAAGGTAACGAAGCCCCTCGAACCAATAGAAGAAACGGAGGAATAGATATGGTATTTGGAACAAGTAATGGAACAGTCTTGAATGCAGTTCAAGCGCAGGGAGATGCACAATTTAAAACAGTTAATAACTTACTATCTTTACAAGATAATCATGTAGAAGAGTTCTTCCAATATCATGGGGAGATGTTTCTTAATGCATTTGAGCAATTGATGGAAGATGTAATTGAAAGGGTCGTTTCTCAAATGTTAGCCAAACTCTCTTTTACAACTAGTGGAGGAGTTATTACTTTAAACCCTGAATGCCTAAGAGAGTATGAAAGGATTACTCAAGAAAATATTGATTTAGATATTCAGAAGATTCTAGCAACTGCTCTTAATGCAGAAGTAATTAATCAGAGAAAAATGGCTAAATCACAATATTTAGAATCTCAAGGCTTTGGTGGCGGGGGAATACAGCAAATAACCCAACCTACTGCCGCAGGAGCAATTGCAGGATTAACTGGTAATCAACAACAGTATAATCAAATGCAGGGTGCTATGAATAATGGTTCGGGCTATCCTATTCCTCCAAACGGAACAGATGGATATGGCCGTCCTTATTGGATTGATGCTCAAGGACAAATGAGTTATGAACCGCCATCTTCGGGATTAGGCTTGGGTTCAGCAATCCAAAAGGGTGCGGCATGGGCTAAGTGGTTAATGTGAGAGTGATTTTCTTTGGAGTCTATTGAGTTTGAATTGGGTGATGAAGAGAGAATAGTTTTACCCGATATGGCCGACACTATGAAAGAAAAATTTGCTAGATTTATCTCAAAAGAAAAAGACGAAGATAGTTTTAGAGACAGTATTAAAAGAACCATCAAAAGAGAAAAAAGAATGGGAAACGCAGACATTCTTCTTGAAAATCTTTCAGCAGTATTACAACAGGCTCTAAAAGATAATGACATTTCTTTTGTTGCATACAAAGAAGATAGTGAGGCTTTTGCTGACTATGCTAAAGGCGAAGGTTCAAAAGATAAAATAGAATTTGCTAAGACTACATCTCTTTATGACATATTTACGAATAGAGAAAAATATCTGAGAATGATTGGAGCAACTTCTATGAAATTCGATAGAGATATGAAAAGTTTTCCTAAGTATGATTTTGAAGATTTTTTAGATAAAGAGAATTTAGAAGAAATTTTTATTGAGAGTGGTATTGGCGAAGATGCTCAATTGTATATTTATGTGGATGAGTTTACCAAAGAGTTTAAAGAAATTATACAAAATTCTAGAGAACAAAAACTAGAAGATTCTAAAATTGTAAATTTGCTCTTTGCGAATCCTAAATTTATTAACAGTTTAAATATTCAATATTCCTTTGATAAGCAAAAAAAGGAGGAAGATATAGACGACATTTTCATAGAAATTCCAGAACAGCCGTCTAGCCTTACTAAATTGGCTTCTAGTTTCTCAGAACACTATGTTCAGTTTATTAGAGAAAGATTAGGAATTAGAAGCGGTGGATTTATTCCCGCAGGACAAAACTACGCTACTTCGGGTAGAGATATTAGAGTATCAGAAGTAGAGTATAAGCCAATTGGAAAGGGAAGTTCCTTTACCATAGATATTTCTCACTTATTGAAAGGCTTTACTTATGAAACCTTTTTAAAGGAATTAAAAGAAAATATTGACTTAGATGCTGATGATAGCAGACAGGATTTAGTGGCTATTAATGTTGGTAAAGAAATAATTAAGGGTATTAAAAGAAGCAACATTATTAAAAACATTATTCAAAAATTAGAAACCATTACAAGACTAAAAATGTTTGAAATTAAAGGAAACGTATCTATTCCTACACTTAGGAAATCTGAGTGGAAAAAATCTAGCGATTCTGAAAAAGAAAAACTACTTTTAAGGCCACTTAAAAATGTAAAGATAACCTTCAACTTAAGAGAAGCATATATTGGTCGCTTTGATTTTAGTTATTATTCAAAAGCGGGAGAAGTTAAGAGCGACAAGATGAACGACCATTTAAATGAAATAAGAACTAAAATTAGTTTCTTATCTAAATTTGGAGTAGATGGAGGGATTTAATGTCAATCACCTCATCACCTAGCGACTATTCCTTAGCAGGAACACCTGACTATTCAGCAGGAATTGGTTTTTATACAGATTATATTCAAGTTGCTGATTTACTTCAAGTTCCTCGTTTTGACACTTCTGCCACTTATCCAACAAGAGCGCAGGTTGGAAATATAATTAAAAGAGTAGAAGGAATAGTTGATGATAAATTAAAAAGAAGTTATAGGCCAATTATCACTAAAAAAGAGATTCATAACTTTGAATACACAAATAGGCCTGGAATGACGTTATATGGCGGATATGTTGGTTTTATTCAGTTAAGACAGATGAAAGTTCAAAAGATTATTTCTTTACAAGTGTGGTCAGGAAGCGGCTATAAGGAAATTGCATCGGCAGAAGCACAAATAGAGTTATTAGAAAACTTTAGAGATATTCATTCTATTGTTTTACAATTGCCAAATGAGAGTATAGAATTTACTTTAGTTTCTGAGAATAATGTTGCTAATTTAGGAAATGATGAATTTTCTAATACTTTTGGAATCAAAACTACTGCTAATGATATGGTTGCTTTGATAAATGAAGAGTTTCCTTCTACTAGAAAATATACAAATGCTAGCGCAAATAAGGCATTAACAGGAACTAATGTCTCTGATGGCTCTGCATCTAATTTGTCCGTTTCAGACTTTTTCTTTGCCCAAAAACAGGAAGGAAATGGAGCAAAAATCCTCATATCCTCCCTACTTTCGGGGGATGACGGGTCGGATTGTGTGGTAAAAATAAAGACCCAACAGACTTGCACAACAACCAATACCTCAACGGCCTTAACCGTTGCCGATTCGTCAAAGTTGGCCGTTGGTATGGCCGTAACAGGGACAGGTATTACAGGAACAGTTACTATTGCATCTATTTCAAATTCAACAACAGTTATTCTCGATACTGCTGCTAGTGCGAGTGGAACAAATACTCTTACATTTACAGCAACTAATTCTTCTATTCCGACTATTGTTGGAGTTACAAGATTTACAGATAAAGAAGACATGAAGCGCACAGGAGATTACTGGCTTTTAGGAGAAGAAGGAAGAATATTTTTCTTACAGGACTATCCATATCATACTCGAAACTCTATCTTTGTTTCTTATATTGCAGGGAATAATCGTGTTCCTTCCGCAGTCCACGAAGCAGCCACAAAATTAGTTGCTGCTGAAATTATAAGACATGATGACCAAAGCGTTCTTATTACAGAAACAGGAGCAAATATTTCCACTAAAGAAAAATATGATATTCTAAGAAAAGAGGCTATGGATATTTTGGGCGGAAAGTCTGATATTGTTTATTTTATTGAGTGATTGATATGGGTTGGGAAGATATATTAAAGACTACGGATTTTCAAATGTTTTTAGTTAATGTATTTGATATTCCTAGAAGCGAGGCTAAAAACATTCAAGCATCTAAAGGGCTTAAACGAGCATTGAGTCATGGGGGATTTTTAGATAAAATTGAAGAAAAAGACTTTACTGTTTTGGCGGTCTTTGCCGAAGCGAAAGAATATGAAAAATTAGTAAATTATTTGCAGGAATTATTTAATAAAACTTTTCAAGAAAGAAAAAATAAACGAGCCAGAAAGAGAAATAAAAGACCTGATGCTCACTACAAACAACCAGAATATAGAGCCAAGAAAAGAATTTATGACAAAGAATACCGAAGCCGACAAGAAGTAAAAGAAAGGCGTAACCAACGAGATAAGGAAAACTATGCTAACAACTCTGAATATAGAGAAAAAAGGAAACAAAGAAGGAAAGAATACTATCGAAGAAAAAAAGAGCGTGAAAAGAAATGATAGAACTAAACCTAAAAGTCTTTGACGATTTGCTAAAAATCGAGAAAGAAAGAAACTTAGCCATGAAAGAACTATCAGAAAGTTTAGGAATAGACATATCATTTAGCGAAGAAGAACTCATGAATAATGCACTACAAGCATATGAAAAATATATTCAAAGGGAATTGACAAAGGAGGTTGAAGGATGGATGAAGTCTCTCTTCTCATAGATTTAATCAATACTAATTGGTCAAGTAATACTACTGCTTTAGTAAGTGCAGGAACAATTTCTGCTACTCATGCAGTTACTCCCGAAGTTATTGACATTCGCAGTATTGCTGCGAATAAGGCTTCTAGAGTTGATTTGGGAAGATACCCTGCGACTATTGTTATCTTTGAAGACTCTCAAACAATCGAATATCCGACTGTTCATTATGATATTAGAAATGAGAGTTATACTTTCACCCTGCATATTCGGGTGCTTCATGATGAGCGTTCAGGATTCGATGCTTCTCACGGCAAAGACAGGCTAAGGGCTATATACTTGATACTTCGTAGGGTTCTTGAGAGCAAACGGACAGGCTATACTGCGAGCGACGGTTCTAAATTCAATCAATTATTTTTGGGTTCAAGAAATGAGTCAAACGACAGAGCAAAAAAGTTATTCGGATATAAAGTAGATTTAGAAGCAAAAAGATTCGCATTAAGTATTCCCTAGTAAGTTTGTTAGGTTAGGGGGAGAAAAACATGGTAAACAACGAAATATTTTTAGGAAGCGGAGCATCAACGACATTAATTCCAGAACAGGATATATTTATTCCTGTTGATGGAACTGGTGGAAGTATATCTACAACAACATTAACTCCCGATACTGCATTTACAGCCACTTTTAAATTCGTTCCTAATATTTACGTTGGTTGTAATGTTGATATTTTTACAAGTGCTAATGTTTTAATTTCTAGCCATACAATTGATAGTAACACTACTGGTGTAATTACTCTCTCTAGTAGTGTAGGTTCGGGTGCTGCTGCTTATGCTCTATTGAGAGCATATGGTTCTCCTTCTCCACACCCCGAAGTTAGTGGAAGACAAACACTAGCAGGAGATAATTTCTTAGGTATTCTTGAAAGCGTAACTTTTCCTAATTTAAGTCAAGAGACTAAACAACTCAATCTAGGTCTAGGTGGCACAAGAAACTTCACTTTTCAATATAAAGGAATTAGAACTGCTGATAATGGTTCTCTTGCCTTAATTGCAAATACTGGTGCTTGGTTATATTATGCATTAGGAGGAATGAATAGAATTGATTATACTGCTCTCTCGCTTAGCGGTTTTGCTTTGAAAGCAGTTGGCGGTTCAGCGTTTAGCGAAGAAGAACCTGCCGAAGTCCATACTAGTGCGGGAGGAACATCAGAACAAGATGTTGTATTTATTGAAGGTTCTAGTGGAAACGCAACAGGAGCAGAAGTTAATCAGACTGGCCCAATTTTTTATAGAACAGCAAAAGGAAGTAATGTTGTTGTTCCACCACTAGACCACACTCTAGTAAATCTTTCTGGACTTGAAGCATTAACTCGCACAAGTGGAAGCAGTAACCCAATTACATACACTATCGAGGAATTAAATACCGACCAATTGCCTTCCTTTAGCCTAGAGCAATCAATGGCTAAAGACCCCGCTACTTTAACAACAGATTCTACATCTTCATTAGATGAAAGCACTAACTTTGTTAGGATTGCTAGAGGCTGTAGAATTAATTCATTAACACTTGAAGCATCGGAAGGTGAAGAATTAAAGATGAACATGGATATTAACGCTCGTCTTGTAGATAGTATTACTGATTTATACCGACAAAAAGGCGTTACTCCATCGGACTATGTTTCAAGAGCAAGTCAAACTTCTAATGCTAATTTGTTTAATTTCAATGCGGGAACAGATAATGCTGCACCTTTCTTCTTTTCAGAAGGAACATTTAGTGCATTTGGGCAACAATTCTTGAAGGTAAATTCAGTTAGTATTGTTATCAATAACAATCTTATGGATAAGAGATACATGGGTGGACACCGTGATATGAAGGAAGGCATTCCTGCACAGCGTTCATATGAAATTACTTTCGAGGCAGTAGTTACTGATGACAAGTTATTCAAAGAAATGTTAAATGAAACAGAAAATGTTGATACATCTGCTGGTAATATGGTAGAATTTACTTTTACTAAGGGAGATACTAACGAAGAAATTGTTTTGAAGTTTAAGAATTATTTTCTCAGTTCGACTGAAATTACTATTCCCGATGATAAAGGGCCAATTAGTTTTAGTTCTACTATTATGCCGAGAGACTTAGAAACTTGCACAGTCAAAACTGATTACGTTCTATTGGGGTGATTTTTATGGCAACGAAGAAAGAAAAAAGAGCCTATATTCTTAAATTAAAAGAAGAGAACACAAAGAAAAAGCCTAAGAAGGAGACTCCAAAGAAGTCCGAATTAGCAGAATAATATTCCACCAACACCGTTTGTTTGTTTGTTGGTATAAAAGGTGGATGAAATGTTAGAAAAAAAAATTGTAACTGATAAGACTGTGCTTTTTGCACTAAACGAGCCTACGCTACATTGGATAAAAGTAGCACCCGAAAGCGAAGAATATCTCAAAGTGTGGGTTAAAGAACCCACATGGCTTGAGATTGATAAAGCCATTAACAGCGTTATGAAGATTGATACTTCCAGTAGAAGTATGGATTTAGACCTTAACGCAATGTTTCGATACATGGTTGAGAACTTTATTACAAAGACAGAGCCTTCGCTTTCGACAATTGATATTCTCAGATTAAATTCCTATGTTGGCAATCAACTCAAAGAAGTGATGCCAAATCCTTTTGATTCTCTTTCGGGGGATGACGAAAAAAACGAAGACTAAGGAGGGCGATGACAGGTGGTGAAATACAACCACAAGATGCTTCTCTCCTTATCGTCTATACGCTATCGAAAGCGTTAGCCATAAGCCCTTTAGAAATATACAAGATGCCCAGCAGTTTAGTTTCAGATTTATTAATGATGGTGAATATACAAAATGAATTAGAAGCGAAAGAATTAGATAGGGCGAAGAAAGGGTTGTAATATGGGGTCTAGGGGCGGTTCAGAATCTAAACTTAATCGACTTCAATCGAATGTCGATAAGTTAGTCATTAGAATGGAAAAGTTGGAAACAGCCACTACCGAAATGGCAGATGCTATTGGTGACTCCTTCACAAATATGGAAGGAATTCTAAAAAAGACTGAACAAGCCTTTGAAGCGATGGACAAAATTGTGCAAAAGTCCGATACTAATTTCAATACATTATCAAAAGATATAACAGACATGAATGCTGCTTTTGTTAATTTCAACAATCAGACCAATGCTCTTACACAAAATCAACAGCAACTAGAAACAGTTTTACAAGGCGTTACGGGACAAGTCCAACAGCAACTACAAGCAGTTGAGGCTACGGTTCAAGCGAATTTGGCAGCAGCAAACGCTACTGATACTCAAAAGATGCTAAATGTAGAAAGAAAAAGAAGATTAGAATTAGAGGCACTCAAAGACACTTACAAGGATTTATTCAAAGAAAAGAAAGATTTGGATGGTCTAGATACTAGAACTAGGCTCATGGGCCAAACTATTCAAGCGATGTATGACCAAACTGGTGATAGAAAACTTCCTTTCTTTGAAGGACTAAATCTTTATCTAGAAAAAGGCGGAACTAAGGCAGAATACTTTGCTCAGTTTTTAACTTCTACAAGAGAAGAATTGAAAGTCTTTGGAGTAGAAGTCGCTAGCGTTAGAAGATTCTTATATGGTTTTATGCCATCAGGAACATTTAGATTAGTAAACAAATTCGCAACTGCATTAAACTTTGTTGGAGGAACGATGCGTAGTTTACAGGCTGATTCAGAAGATGCTGGGAATGCAATTACTAGAACATTATTGGCTTCTTCTTTTGATAAGAAAGGTTTTGAGCGTTTAGAAGATAAGCAAAAAAAGGCACAAACAACTGTGAGGTCTACAACAGGAAAAATAGGCGCACTAACACAAAAACAAAAAAAAGCGGGAACTGCCACAGAAAAAGATGCTATTGGAGAACAAATAGAGTTTTTGAGAAAGGTTTTGGGTAAGCAAACAGAACGAAATAACGAATTAAAAGACCAATTATCAAAAGTAGAGGGTTCTTTTTCTTTCGCAATAGATGGTTTAGGAAAAACTATTGGTGGAGGTCTACTAAAGATAATAGACAATCCACTTACTAATTATAGATTTAATCTAGGTCAAAAAGCAATAAAAGGCATATCGACTCTAGTAGAAGGAACAGTCGAAATTATGGATGATGCTAGAATCGCTCTAGAAGAGGTAGCAAAAAACGGGAATTTTGTAACCAAGAAACTTGCCAAACTAGCATTAGGCTTTGGTAAACTTATGAAGTTTATATTAATGGCTTCTATGTATCTAGTATTGTTTGGAATTACTATCTTTGTTTTCCAGAAAATTTTTATGGCAATCAAAGATAGACTGATGCAAGCAGTAGATTTCTTTACTGGCCCAATAATGTATTTTGTTGGTGCTGCTTGGAATGGATTACAAGAGATTCTCGCTGGATTTATGACAATTATTACTGGTTTATTTGGCGGAGACTTTGGGGAAGTATTGTCGGGATTGGGGGAAGTTGCTCTTGGGACATTAAAGATTATAGGAAGTGCTATAATGATACTGGGGATTGGTCTTTTGGGAGCAGTTCTTTCAATTGGTTATGGATTGATTATGGGAGCATTTGATTGGATAAAAGAAAGAGGATGGAAAGTTATTGGCGACCTTGTTTTAATAGCAGCAGGTATCGCTATTACTCTCGCTCTTATTGCTACTTTGCCCGTTCAATTACCATTTATCATTGTTGCTGCTATGAGCGTTGTAGTGGCTAAACTTCTCAAAGGTCTAGGAAGCGCAATAGGACTTTTTGCAGATGGAGGATATGTAGATACTCCAATATCAATAGTTGGAGAAAAGGGGCCAGAATTAATGTTTGGAAAACAAGGCTCTAGAGTTGTTTCAAATGCCGATAGTAAAAAGATGTTGGGAGGAAAGACGGTCAATAACTTCAACATAACAATCAACGCTAAAGATACCTCTAAGGCCGAGATGAGAAGAATGGCTGATGAGATTGGCCGTATGATTAGTTCTAAGATTAACAGAAGCACATCCTCAAGCACATTCAGGTGATATTATGACAAGCACAGTTTATCTAAAACTTAAGAAAAATTCGGGGAGCGCAGTAGTAGATACTATTCCTTTGAAAGTCGTTGGTGCTAGCATTTCAGTAGACAAGCAGATTCCCGCATTCCCTATTCCTTTGAGTGGTTTAGCAACTGGCGAATCGGTTACTGCTGCTTTGGATTTAGGAATGTCAAGTAAAAGAATTGGCTTACAGGGCATCATCACAGAAACTACAATTAAAAGAAGCCACACTAAAACGGGAGGAACAGAAGATACATTAACATTTACTGCACATGAATTAGCCCAACTTATTGCTTCGGGTGTAGATTCTACTGGTGTTGCAGAATATCAAGCAATTGATGAGTTGGTTCTTTTAATTCCTTCTAAAGTAGATGAAAACTATGCTCAAGTAACTGAGAGAAATATACCATTAACATTTAGAGCAAGGGGCGCAGAAAATGAAAAGGATAACGTAAAGGTCGGTGGCGCACAGCCGTTTCCTGCAAATGATTTATCGGGTGGTGTCAAGGGCTTTATTCAGCAATTTTCTTTTGAGTTAAGTGCTGAAACTACTGAAATTACATTCAGTCTCGATTTCGTTATTGCGAGTGTTCTTCCTTGAGGTGCTATTATGTCTTATGCTATCTTTACAGGAAAACAACGCTCTCTTGTTTTTCCTGTTATGTGTAATGGTTTTTTAACGATAGATTATTCTGATAATATTTCTACTACACATTCTGACGCTAGTGATATTAAATATGGACTTTGGGCATTAGATGATAACTTTACATTTGAATGTGTTGTTACTCCATATGATGTCAATGGATATGGTATTCACAGAACAGCAGGAACTTTAAACAAACCAGCAAATATCACAAAGACCTCCATTAGCGGAGGTAACTCCTATAATACTTCTACTAAGAAGATAATGCCCGCAATTGGGCAAGATATTGTTGCGGCAGGAAATAAAGATAATCATGAAAATGAAAGATACTTGACAAGAGCAAATCGTATTTCTCATGAAATGCGAATATTCCACAATAGTAATTTTCAAGTAAGTTTAGTAAACGATACTTTGCACACAGAAAACAATCCTGCTCGATATAAAATTAAAGTTGGAATTAAATTAGGTTCAGCCTCTATAGAATATTTTACAAGCGATGCTGTTATTTTACCGAACTTAGGGAGTCAATATGGCTCCTTTGTAGAGAAAGGATTTGAGTCTGATGGTAAAATAAAATACAAAAGTATTGGTTCTACGACGAGTGCTTTTAGCAGTAAAGTTGCTAATTTAACAAATGCCAACCAACACGTATTTGATGGTAAAGAGGTATTTATTCGAGACGGCTTGACCTTTACTTCTTTTGGTATTGTCCATACCGCTAACTCTAGTAGTCTCACTTTGAAACTAGACCCTTCGGTTTCTGTTCCTTCGGGAAGTGAGATTTTTATTCATGATGAATTCTTTGAACCGAGTTACATCAACAATACTTATCACATAGCGTGTGCGTGGAATAATACAACTAAGAAGATTGACATATTCTTTGAAGGCCGTCTAGTCAAAACAGGAACGCATACACAGACAGATTCATTTACCTTAGAGGCAGAAGATTGCTATATCGGGGCAAATGGAACTGGCACAAATAATGCGCTAGATACTGCTACAACTAATAATCAATTTATGGGAGAACTTCATGAACTTAGCATCATGAATATTAGAAAAACAGAATTTACTGCTATTAATAATCTCATGCCTAATCTCAATAATACTGTTCTTTACTTAAGATTCGAGGAGGTGGATGAATGAGTTTGGGAGTTACTGGGGATGACTTTAATGCACCAACAAATCCACATCTATCTTCTTCTAGTGGTTTTTCCAACGGAGATAGAATTAATACTGCTATTGTTAAACATGGTGGAGTTTCTGTATCTGTTACTGGTTTTGGCGGAACCGTTACTGAAAATTCTAATCTTGCTAATACAAAAGGGTTTAGAATTAAATGCTATGATGCATTAACTACAACAGGCGTTAGGTTTAATCCCTCAACGTCCGATTTAAATTCAAATGATTACTTTGTTCTTATATATTCGGATTCTCCTTTACAGCACCACTTTGCTAAAATTACCGAAGTTAAAACAGAAGATTTAATAGGCGATGCTTTTGAATTTGAACCAAAACTGGGTAATGAAATACCAAAAGATACCAAATTTATTATTTTTCAAATTACTAAAAATACAGATATAGTTGCGCTTTCTTTAGGAATGCTTCAAGACACCGCTTTGACTCCTAATACGGAAGACCAACCAGCAAGAAATATGGCTGTTGCTCGACCATCATTTTACTTCTATGATGGGTTAGATAATGAAAGGGAATTAGACCACAACACTAAATATTTTGCTATGAGAGAATCAGGGACATCAAATAGTTTTACTTTAAGTAGTAGTGACCCCTCAATAACATTTGTTACAGTTCAAGACTTTGGAAAAACAGTTATTGATTACAGCAAATTTACACATAGAGTTAAATTAACAGATAAATTAAGAGATTTGGATGCAGCCCAATCTACTAATTATACAAGTAATGAAAATTATTCTGCAACGGCTGATACAACTAACTACAATTTAACTTATGTCAATGCTAGAAGAATAGCAGATGATGAAATCAATTCACCAACACATACTGGGCCAATTAGATATTTACATTATGACTTTTCACCAACAAAATCAAACGTATTATACAACGTCTACGACCATACAAATACAGAATCTATTGATGGTAAAGGTGGTTTTTCAGAAACATCAGTATTAGATAATGCAAGAATTATTCCTAGAAAGATAAAAGAATTTTATGCATATAGGGCGAGGCACAATATTCATCGTGGAGATTTTAACGCCTTCTTTCCTCTTAAGGCTACTTATGATTCATCCACCTCATCAACGGTATTTTCATTTGAAACTGAATATGATTTAGGAACGATTTTGAATGTAGGAGATGAGGTTAAACTCGGAGATGAAATTCTAGTTGTCAATTCCTTTGGCACTCTATCGGGAACAACACAGACTATTACCTTTCAGAATAGCGGTGGAGGCTCTCCCTTACCCTATGCTAGAACAGAACTGGAAGGGGCGTTTACAGCCCAATCTATTACCCCTACAAGCGGAGGTATTCTATACAGGAGGGCATATAACGCTACGGACAAAACCCTGCTTCTAGACACGCATCTATTGAACGGGCGTTTTAGTAAGATGTATGTCTCGTTTATTTCTCACAATCACATTGACAGATTCGCTACTGTAACGGCTTGCGATTCTACAAAGGGAATGATTACATTAGCATTTGATGACGATTCCTATAATAGCAACCCTTTGAGTTTTACAAAAGGACAATACCAATTATTTATTGAAAGATTTAATGGGGAGATAGAAAGTATAGAATCCAAAAAAGAAAATGGACAATCTATTGTAGAAATTAAAGGAAGAGACAAGTTTAACAAATTGCTTTCTCCTATTGTCAATCTTAACACTTTGTTTAGTGAAGATATTATTTATTCTAGCAATAGTCCATATAATAAATTAGGTAATATTAAATCAGGAAACACCTATACTGTTGCTTTGGGTGCTACTGAAATAGATACTGGCATTCTTGCCAACGTTTCTAGTTTTGATAATTACCCTGTTGCTGGAACAAGACTATTCGGAGCAAATGGATATGTTGGCGAAGTAGTTGCGCTATCTCTCCATGCTTCCGTAAATAGAAAACTAATTATTACTCCCGCTATAACTGAACTTAATTCAGAAGCACTCTACATGGACATAGAAAAAAACTATGTATTATCAAAACCATTAAGTTCCTCACACTTAGCAACAAATAAACCAACTTCATTGACAGGTGCAGCAAATAAAGGATTAATTTTCACAGCAGGTAATAAAATTAAAGCAATAACAAAAAGTGCCACTACTGCATCTTCAAGTGCTACTGTTACTGTTGCCGATACTTCTGATTTAGTTGTAGGAATGGCAGTTAAGGGTCATCTTTCTATTCCAACAGGAAGCACTATTGTTTCCATTGATAGTTCTACTACAATAACAATTAGTGCAAATGCTACTTCTGCATTTACCCAAGATATTCTCTTTTTTGGCGGAGAAGGAGATAGTTTAGTTGCTACTAGTGCTAATACAAACGAAGGTGCAATTGGTTATGCAATCAATAGTCCTTCATCTATTTCAAATGACTTTTCTTTTCAGACTTTATTGAAAGATGAGCATGGTAGTGCGGGAAAATCTTCTTTTGATACAGTAAATACTTTAATTGATTTTGAAGTTGTTAATTTTGACAAGAATGATAATAAATCTACATTTACTTTAGCCCCATATCTTCCCATAACTTTGGGAAGAAAAATATCCAATTATGGAAATGGTTCTTCTTATACTTTAACAGAAGAAGCAACGATACAAAATACGGATTTGGGGGGCTTTACTTACAATTCTCTTTTTAAAAATGTAATTGAAACAACAAATGATGGAATAAAAGACTTTGATTATGGGGATGCTGTTTTTGCTGGTGCTGATTCTAATTCAGCAAAATTTGTTGGTTATGTTAATTCTTTTCACTTTCAAACAACTACGGCATTTGGGCCACTTTTAATATTAGATAGAAATTATGTGGCAACAACTGGGCATAAATTATATTCGGTTGTTAAAGATACTCATGATTTATTTTTTGTTAATGGACAACACCTTTGGGGAGGTAAAATTTTAACGATTCCTCACTCTAAAATTACTTCAAGGGGCGCAGTTCCAGTAAATTTTGAAAATATTTATTCTACGGCTGATATTGCAAAAAAATATGGACAGATGTATTACAAATTATTAAGTGTATCTGATGGTAATTTTAATTTACTAAATTCAAAAAGCACCTTCTTTTTAGATTCTCAAAATACAAACTATGAAAATGTTTCTAAATTAAAACATCATGCTATATCTTACAAATTTTCTCCTAATATTTCTGCATCTAACATAAATAATTATGATAAGACAGGAACAGGGAATGATATTCATATGGATTTGGACATGAGGGGAATTGATTCTGTTTATGGTAGTAACTTTGCTGAACCAAAGGTTCGACTACAAAAATCATCAGAACAAAATAAATACCCAAATATATTTAGTAGTTCTACTATGAATAAAATAGAAGAATTAAAAAGAGATGTTGAGCAAAAAGATACTTCTGCTACGACTCTTCTCTTTTACGTAAATAGCGACATACTTCCTTATTCTTCTTTAAGAAAGGATAGTATTATGCATTCAGATAAAACAGTCTCTAAATATAATATGTTTTTAACCCAAAATAGCAAAGCCAATGTCAACCAATTAGAATATACTGATACTACTACTGGAAAAATTAAAAACATAACAGATAATTCTTTTCAGTCAATTACTTTTAATTCCGATAAAGACCTTAGTTCTCTTAAAAGATTCGGTATAATGAGATTAACAGAACTTTGCTTTGATGCACATTTTAATGCCTTTAATCCTGAAAAACCTACAACTTCTGATAAAAATCACCTTAGAGGTTCATTTTTCTATACATATAGATTTGCTGATACAACCAATACTATTCATGTAGCAAATACTCTTAGTGCAAATTCCGATGAAATAGTATTAGATACGGTTGGTGCTACTCCTACTGCGGGGCAAATATATTTTGATTCTAATTTTAGTCTTATAGGGGAAGTTCAATCCTATGATGCATCAACAAAAACAATCACTTTAACAGGCAATTCTGTTAGAAATGACGAAAATACTTTTACAGCAGGAAGTCTTTTTAGACAGACAGAAAGAATTACAGTTAATATGAAAGGAGCAAAGGATTCTGATACCTTTATAACTTTAGATAGAGCGCATTTACAAAAAGGAGCATTAGTTACTGAAAATTATGCACATAGCGCAAATGATTTTTGGGGGCAAAATGCAGATAACAATAACAATTATTTAACCTTCCATTCAACAGATAGAGTAATTTTACCAATTAGATTTCAACACGTAAATACAGCAAGTATTACTGCTTCTCCTTCCCCTCAAGTCCCAAGTAGAGTATTTAATTCGATGCTTGAAGCAGATACTTCGCCCATTGCTATCACAGGAAAAAGTGTTTTTGGTCAATGTAAAGCGGTTGTTTTAGATACATATACAATAGAACAGGGTGGATTAGTAAATGTTGAAAAAGGATTAGCAATCCCATCAAGAGGTATAAGAAGAGAAGATTTTAATAATGTTGCTACACCCCCAAATAACAAAAATACTATTTTATTTGCTATAAGTAATGCTCAACGGACTTTTGGATTACAATATCCACAAGACTTCGGAGTTTCTTCAACAACAGGATTACAGATAGTTGGTTCAGGAGGAAACACTATGGAAACAATGGGAGCAAAATTAGGTTTTTGTCCAAGATTGCATTATGTTGCTGCCGACCATGATACCGCTACTACTGTAAATTCATCAAATGGAACATTACATTCAGTCGGATTAAATGCAGTTACTACTAGTCATGGTTGGTTAGACTTTGTTGATTTAACTGGATGCTATTTAGTTTCAGAAAGTGGTTTTGATAATGATTTAAAATCAACAGCAACAACTGGGGGAAGTGATGCTACTGATATGAGAAGATTAGATAATGTTATTCCAGAAGATATAATTTATATTGTTTCTCATACGATTAACAATAGCGGTTCTGTTAAACACAATTTAATTACTGATAAGGCATTAACCAATAATAGAGCATATAGAATAATGAAGCCTAACGAAACGGCTTTTTATGAAAACTCACCGAAGAAAATTTCTTTAAATACTTTGTCTCCAAAATATACTAAAAAGGCTAATTTAGATGAAATGTATTCTCCCTCCCAAGATTACGCTATTAAGGAAGGTTCAAGAGAAAAATCAGATACTGGATTAGGGCCGATTCAAGAAGCAATTTTATCAATGTATGTTGCAGTAGATTTGGATAAACAAAGTAGTAGTGAAGATTATATTGTAATGAGAAAGGCAAAGAACTTTACAGATATACTTCCAACAGGCAGCCATTCTTTGTATATGTCGGATGGAGAAAATAATCAAACTACTTCAATAAAGGTGAGTGAAAATACAGATTTTACGACTGAAAAACAAATTATATTAGAATTTGGCGAAATCAAAGAAATGAACGGAATTGTTAGCGTCTCTGAAACATTTACTGTTACTTCAAATCAAGAAATACAAATTGTTCCTAATAGAGCCTGTATAGGAACAACAGTTAGCGTTGGATTAGAAGGAGAAGATTTAATCAATGAACTTTTAGAAACAGAAGGAATACAATTCCAAACAACAGGAACAGATACTCCTATGTATTTAGCACCTAATTATCAAGGTGTTGATTTATACTCTGCTATTAATTACATCTTAGATAGAAAGGATATGAAGATTGTAGAAGAAAATGATGTTTTTAAAGTTGCACCCCAAGATGAAAATGAATACTATACCAACATTACTATTGACGATAGCGGAGATTATCTAATATCTGAGTTTGAAAAACAGACGACTCTATTTGATTTCTTTAATGAAATTATTGTTTATGGTTCTTCACACAAAGCAACCCGTAAGGATATTCGTTCTATTAATAAAAGAGGAAGAAAAACATTAGAAGTAGTAGATGGCACATTACTTACACAAGAAGAAGTAGATAAAAGAGCAACAAAATTACTCAGAATCCACTCAAGATTTAATCAAAAGTTATCCTTTACTATGCAAAATAAAGGAATAAATCAATTAAGAGTCGGTGATATTGTAACTGTTTCACTTCCTAGAGAAAATATTGAGACTGGACAATTCATTGTTTTAGAGATGGAACATCAACTGGTTGGTTTCATCAAACTGCAACTGGGTAGATACACCAAAGACCTATCCGACATTTTCTCGGAACTTTTAATTGCTAGCAAAGAAACAAAATCGGCATTAAGAAGTGCTGACCTAGTGGCCAAGGAAATCTCCTTCAACTTCCTAGATACCCTCAATACCAAAGAACTTAAGTTGCTTGTGCGTAAGAGAGAAGCATCGGGCGGAAGGACTCTTGGCTTTGGAACAGCACTTGGGTTTACTGCCGAATTAGGATTTAGTGGCGGAGCAGTAATTACAATTACTAATTTAGTGGAGGAGGATTTAGCATGATTACCGATGAATTAAAAACATTAATTGCAACTCACATCAAAGATAATCTTTTTGATAGTGCTAAAATAGGGCTTGGTGGTAATTCAACAAATCCAACAGCAACTGACTTAGATGTTCCTTTAAGCGTAACACCCCTTATTGTTAAAACAAAGTCTGATTTAAATGTATTAGAAATAAAAGTATCTGTTGCAGGAAATAGCATTCAAGGAAAGGTAATTCGAGAAGTTGGCCTATTTGATGGAAGCAACATGGTATATAGAGCCAATTTTGATGGAGTTGGCCCATTTTCCACAACAGAAACATTAGAACTGTTTATATTGTTGGAGGTTGAGTAATATGGTAAGTAATCCGAATTTTTATGGACAAAGCACACATGGAACACCTAATCAAATAGAAGACGGTGTAGATTTTCCCCATACTGGAATTATTAAAGCCCTTTCAGATGGTTTAGGACAAAACTATGCAATTAGTGGTTTTGATATTACTATTGATAGTGCAACGCAGATTGATGTTGGAGCAGGAGTTATCTTTAGAGACGGTAAAAGATTACCAGTAGGGGCGGTTCCTAATTTAACTCTAAGTTCAACATATACCAATGGCTATCATTTGCTAGTCGCAAATAACCACGCTACTGCTCCTGTTTTACAAATCAAAAACCCTACTGCGGTAGATAAAGTGGCTGAATATGCAACAGGAGATACTATTATTGCAGTTATTACTCATAATGGAACTGCAAATGTAGGTATTCAATATCTTACTGTAAATAAAACTGAAAATAGTTTAAGTGTTGGTAGAGATGATTCTGGTTATACTGAAAGTCTTTCTATTACTAGTAGTGCAGGTGATGTAGTAATAGAAGCAAAGGAACAAGATAAAGATATTGTTTTAAAAGTTAATGATGGTGGCGCATCAACTGAAGTATTACGCATTGATGGTTCAACAGGAAATGTAGGTATTCGACTTAATCAAAATGTTACGGCTGATGAAAGATTAGATGTTGAAGATGGCAATATTTCCTTAACCACTACAAGCAGAACAACAGAACGACTTATTAAATTAAGAAATAGCGGAAGCACTACTTCTTTATCTGAAATAGCAATGGCGGGTGCTAACAGCAATAACTATGAAGGTTATATTGCATTTAAAACTAAAGGCCCATTAGATGTGTTTAATCAACCATTAAATGAAATAATGAGAATTGATGGTAATGGTAATGTTGGAATAGGAACAGCCAATGCTAGTAATAAACTTGAAATTGCAGGAAACACCGTTTCTACCAATGTTACTGCAACTTCAGCAGTAATTGGAGATACAGTAACTGCTACTACGGCTTTAACAACTAATGGTTTAATGTTTAATGGAAGTGAAGCGTTTAGTGCAACGTTGGGTGGCGGTGTTCCTCCTGCTCCTACATTTACAAAAAGTATTATTTATATTCATGATGCTACTGGTAATGCCTTTACTTTACCGCCACCTTCTTCAGTTGCTAATTCAGTCTTTACCATAAGAAATTTAGGAACTGCTCCTACTGCTATTACTGTTCTTGGTGGAGGAAAAATTGACTTTATTCCTTCTATTTCGGGAACTTCTTTAACACTTCATCGTTTGGTAAATACTCCTGACCAAATAGATTTACCTGTTGGAGATACTGTTGTTGTTCATGCCGTTTCTGACGGCAATCCAGCACCATTACAAGATTCTTACTATATTATAAGCCCTTAATATGCAATTAATAATATTAGCGATTATAGCCTTTATCTGTGGCTTTCTTGTAACATGGTTAGCCACAATAGATGAATTTTAATTTATGACGAAACCATATAAATTAAAAATTATCGCCATTTTTAAAAAACCAAAAAAATAAGGAGGAAAGGGCATTACGCCCCTTCCCCCTTTTTAGACCAAATAGCAAAACAATGGCGACATTCCCAAAGTTTCACCTGCTCATCAGAACCAACATAGAAGCCAAGTATTCTTTTGGCTACTGTTTGCTTTTTACATTGAAAGCAAGTCTGTTTAAGAGTCACCGTTTTCCCTATCCTTCATCAAACGCTTCATATAATCTTCAACGGTTTCATCGGTGATATTTGTTCCACCGAATGCAGCGAAGAAGAGAAGCATTAGAATCGTAATAAAGATAAACAGACCAAACCATTCCCAACCTGTCATTACCAATTCACCTCCAAATCTTTTTGTATTTCTTTTTCAATGGAAAATGCCTTAACAATTCCATTTTCCTTTCCATAATTCCATAAATCGTAAACAAGTTTTGTATCTTTCATGCAGTAGTCCACCACTTCCCCGTATCTTCCCATCTTCCACAACCTTGGTGCATCGGCACTATCCATGAGTTTTGAATCTTGAATTGTGCATTTTACCAAATTCTTGAGTTGAAATCTTTCACCGTGTTCTTTCAAAAGAATCTTTGAGGTATCAATATACTTTTTTTCAGTCAAATACTTTCTAATACAATAAATATCCAACGAATCTCTAAGAATAGGTAAATCAAATGCCACTATGTTGTGTCCGAGTAAGACTCCTCCTTTCTGAAAGTGTTCATCTAAATCGTATTTAAGTTCTTTTAGCGACTTAACAACAAAGTCTCCCTTGTTGATGCTATCTAGACCTTCATCGAGATAAACCGTTCCAGTATTTCCATCCCATGTGGCAACAGTAGAAACTTGAAACATATGTGTATTGCCGAATCCACCAATCTCATAAGACATATTCTTTGTCTCAATATCGAGAGCAAGAACCGACAACTCAATCACCGCTAGACCAAAGTTTACTAATCTTTTCAGTTTCTTTGTCCACTTTCGGTTCTTCATCTAAGTCTGTTCTTCTCTTCAAGAAACAGACGATTTGAGAACCCGCAACGATAAGTTGTGAACAACATTCCCAACCATCATCACCATAGGTATTCAATGTATCAATAATTACTTTTGGCCCTTTTGCTACTTCAAAAACTAAGTATGTGTTTTCCCACTTCATTCTTCATCGCCTCTCATTGTCAGTTTAATATATGAACTTCTTCCCTCTTTTACTTCATCAAACTTGTGTCGAATAATCTCATAGTGTCTGTAAATTTGCGCTCTTGATTTCTTTGCTTTTGTTCTAACTTCTTTCAAGAAAAGACTCTTATTGACATAGCCGTTATCATCCTTTTTGATTTTATCATAGACAGAAACAAATAATGGTTCAAGTGAATTCTCCGAGATACTTTGCCTCTTCGCCTTTAGGGATTGGTCTAACCACATCACCAAAGTCTTATAACATTGTCGCACTAACAGGAATGCTTGATTCACATTCTTTGCACTTACATGAAATCGTTCTTCCTTATTCTTAATCGAAGGGGCAGAGGCTACTGCGCTCAGAACAGCCATCTTAATGAGAATCTTCATTAGCCGTGTGGTAAAGTTGGAGCAAATCTTAGCAACATCAGGCCGAGTATTTTGCAATTCCAAATTCATTGTCTTATAGCACAACTTCAATGCTTGTCGGAAGTCTTCACCAAATTGAATTGTTTTAAGAGGGTCTTGACCAACTTCATCATACCTTTCTTTCACTAATTCATAGATGGTAACAAGGGAAGTTGCGAATTTGTCAATAGGTTCATTCACTTCTTCAACTATTCCTGCTTTGTCAATTTGCTCTAGTCTCATAGCATCTTGTTCATATTGGGGAACATCCCGAACAAAGAGAAGCATTCTTTGTAGAACACCCTTCTCTGCCATAATTGTATTCAAATTGTTTGGTGGATATGTCATCGCAATAACAGAACGCTCACAATAACACTCCATAGTCTGCCCATCCATCGAATCTAGAGCCTTTGAGATAATCCATGATTCTCCCGCTAATGAATTCATAAGAGTATTGAGATAAACAATACTTTGTTCTTTGTGTTGTGATTGTTTGAATACTCCAGAATACTCAAATTCATCCCAATGGGCTAATCCGCTTCCTTCTAGAATACCTGCCCTTCTTCTCCATTCAAAGCCATCGTCAGAATCTTCATTTACTTCTTTGACGTATTTACCAATCAATACAGAATCAGTATAATCTGTAACTGAAAACGTATTGAATGTTCTAGTGATTGGAATGTTGTCTCGATTAATAAAAGGAGGATGTATATTTCTTTCATTGATTTGTTTGAAAGTTTTATCAGCGACTCTACCTACAAAATTCCACAATGTAGATTTACCTGTTCCCGAAGTTTGAACCCAACAGAAGTGTATTCTGCTATCTTCAATATTTCTACCATTAGGGATGCGAATAAAGTCTTTACATACCTGTCCTAAGAGAACGTAATAAGCAATACTAGCGGGCATACCGTTTCCATGCGAAACCTCTAGTGCTGATTTTTCAAATTCTCTTACAACGAAAGGTAATGCTTCTCTCGCTTCTTTTTCGCTTTCTTCTAAATCAAAGTCTTCAAATTCTTGTTCTTCATTTTCATTCATATTTTCACCTTCTCTTCTGAGTTTAATGTGGAGAGGATTCTTTTGGCTAGGACTTCTCCAATACCTTCAATGACTTGGAGTTGATACTCCGAGCATTCGCCAATCTCCATAATAGAGCCAAATTCATTAATCATATCTTTGGCTTTCTTGATGGAGACTCCTTTGATGCTAGTTAAAACATCAAGTCTTAAATCGTCAGTTGTTACTCTCTTGAATACTTCGGGACGAATTGTATTTCTTTTGATAGGTTTCATTTTAGAAACCCCTGTAATAATAGAAGCAGCCTCTTCTTCGCTACTTACCCATATAGGTTTAATGTCCATATCTAGGACGATTCTACCAATTGCTCCTAAGAATTTGTTGTGCAACATAATTCTTCTACTCACAAGTGGCATTTTGCTTTTTGAGTTTTCAATAATTGTAAGTATTCCTTCGTCCAGCGAACCGTAGATAATAACTACATTTGTTTGGTAATGTCTATCCATATTGTCTAATTGAGTCCAAAGCCTCTTTGACATAACAGAACCAATGAAATCAACAACAGACTTTGCTTCAAAACAAACATCATCATAAACATAGTCTCCTATCTCAATCCATCTTTTTTCTGTTGGAACAGAAATGGCCTTTGCTTTCTTTTCTACTAAATCAGAAAGTTTCGACTTTTCTCTTGAATCAATTATCAACATTTCTATCACCATAACATTTTAGACAATAATTGCCTATCTTATTCATTTCTTTCTTTATTTGATAACAACCACATTTCCAACATTTAAATTTAGGGTTTGGTGGATTTAAAGACCAACCGCTTCTAAACATATCACTCCGCACTATGATACCTCCAACATTTTCCTACGCAATATCCTTCACTAATCAATTTATCACAATGGGGCGTATTGTAGTTGTTAAACACCGTAAACTTAGCGTGTTTTCTTGTGGTGCGCTTATCCCAATCAAGCCATACTGTATCGGATTCAGCAAACACCCTTTCCAATTCTTCCACTATCAAATCAAGTGTTTTGTTCTTGTCCTCAAGCGAGGCCAAATCTCGATAGCCAGTAATCAAATCCCGATACCATGACACAAGATACGCCCTAGAAAGATGGGAGGGGTTCTCGGTCATAATAGCATTGTGTAAGCAGGGAAGCATGGGTATTTGTCCCACAGTCTCAGGAACAGATACTTCTCCCTCAATCTCGCCAATAGGCGGTGCTTCGGGGAATACTGCTAGTTTTTCTCCTTCGATTTCAAAGGGAATTGAACGTGGTGTTCTTGAAAGAACAACTATCTCTTCAATGCTTTTAGGCAAATCATTCCTTCGCAAAGGAATACAATATCGTGCATTCCCTTTACCATCGGATGATGACATATTAACAGTATTAGGAACTCTTCGCAATCTTGTTGTTTGCCCAACTCTTTCATCAAGAGTAATGTCTTCTCCGACTTTACTAATCAAATACGCCTTTATCTCTTTGAAAAGAGTTTGCACGTTTCTCATGTTTGGCGTTCTTTCTCCTAGAATAAACAGATGGAAACCTCTTCCAGAAAAGAAGAGGGTGTGTTGATAATCTCTTTCGACAACTAATTCCATAACAGTCTTAACATCTCTCCAAGCCTTTGTAAAAAGACCTTCATCATGGTCATCAAAATCTAGAAACATTCTGTCAATAATAACAGACGAATCTATCTTTGCTCTTTCACTAAACTCTTCAAAGTCATAGACAGTTGTATATACATTTGTTCTGTTATTTTGCGCTGAAACAAAATCAATGTATTCATTCTTTGAGAACACTATCTTTCTTTTCATCTGTGGTGCGTTCTTTATGTGGCTTCCCGCCCACACTTCTCTCGGAAACTTCATTTTTATTACCTCCAAAATTTACTGTTGCTGTATTCAACATATCTTTAATTGTTCCTGCTACTTCTGCTTTTAAGTGAGTCATGCATATTTCTTTTAACATATCTGCGTAAAAAGAACCAACCATTGTGTCATTAATTTTTGTTTCTTTTACTAATTCAAATCTTTCAATTAGATTCATCTCTGAGTATAACTCAGTTACTATTTGGTCAATCGAAGCACTAAGGCTCGCTATCTCATTGAAAGTCCATGCTTTTGATTTTACCTTTAATTCAATCGTTTCTTTCATTCAATCACAGCCATGTATCTTGTTGCGCTCCTTCGCAAATACCGAAATAAGAGCAATACTGGGAACAGGTCTTGAAGAAGAAAGAAGTTGGAAACTCATTGTTTTCATAAGACCAAATAATCTTAGCAATTGCTTTTAGAACAGAGGTCATTGATACCTTCTTTACCTTTTCCGCAAAAACGTAATTTGATGCAGGATAATACCAGCCCCAATGAGTTACTTTCATATCTTTGGTGAGGCCATGCTTTTCCAAAACTTCATCAGGGGAATTCTCAATCATCAATTGATAAAACGCCATCTCTTTTCGCATATCACTTGTTTTACTATCCTTCCAAGCACCTGTTTTATACTCAAAGGGAATTAATCCACCATTCTCAATGAAAACTCGGTCAATAATACCTTGAAGATGAACAACATAATCTCTTGATAGAATGTGCTTAGGATTCGTGTCAGCCTTAATCGTTACTTCGCAATCAAACATTTCTTCATTGATGATTGGTAAGTATTCATCAGTCTTATCTTCTGATTGTGCTTCAATAAATCGCTGTGCTTCAAATGCTGCTACGTTTAGAGAAATATCAAAATATTCATCAACAGGCATTAAACCTGTGCAGTATTCCATAATCTCGGAGTTATTCATCTCAGATGCCTTTTTAATATCAAAATCATCAAAGAATGCTTCTCGGTGATTGTGCAAAACCGTTCCTTTACGCATCGCTTCTGTTTGGTCTTGTGGCAATCTTTGAATGTAGCCGAAGTCATACTTCTTAGAACACCAAAGGTAACTCATCATTGATGACTTAGTAATCTTCAAAATTGGTTTTGAAGGGTCATCATAATTTTCTGGTTGCCACTTGTAAGTGTAATCTCTCATCATATCTAGTCTTGCTTTGTATTTTTCGTCTTTATTCATTTTAATCTCTCCCATGAAATGTGCATTTTCTTTTGTCTTTAAATTTCTCAGCGACCCATAGACCGCATCTTTTGTTTTTAGAGTTTTTCGCTACACAGCGATGTTCGTCTGGTGCGCCTTGTTCTCTACAATAACCACAAATAGGAACATATTCTTTGCTATAATACTTTGAAGGCTTTGCGTTGAATTTAGCATCACAGATACTACATTTTACGCTAACCATTAGAACCACTCCGTTAGTGAGGTTTGAATGCTTCCTGTTCTGATACTTGAAACATCCCATCCCATCGCTTCATAAATGGGCTTTGCTTTCTTCAAAACCTGTTCGGCATAATGTTCAAAGTTAGGAGTATAGTCATCGAAATCCGCATTAATGTTTCCTGCGACATATTCAACATTTCTAACATCCTTTGTAAGAGGATGAATATAAGAATCGTTTACTCCTTTGACTTTCAAGAACAAATAAGAATCATCAAAGTTATCCTTTCCTTGTTGCCATGAATACAATACTCCTGCTATCCCCGAACCAATGGAAGGTTTCTTCTTTTCCGTTGTTAGGAAATTAGATACTGGTTCTCCACACTTATGAGTTCCTTCTCTTCCTTCATTTTGTCCACACACTTTCAAAGAAGTAATATCTTTTAAGTGATATTTTCTGTTGCATTCTTGGCATTGAACCATGAATCGAGATTCTTTCAATCTACTTCTTTTAATTAGATTGTCATTTTCCACCTTTCCTTCGAGAACAGAAGTGTATATCATATTGAGAAATTTGTTTATTTCTCTCATAGGTTTATTATTCACCCACATGGTCAATGCCTCTGTCTGAACATTCTTTTCTAGTTGAGTTACGCTTACTCTTTTTGCTGTAAAACCAGTCATTGTGAATTTAGGCTCATCTAGCCATTCTCCATCGTTCCATGTAATCATACCTGCGTTTCGATTCTTTGTTGTTCCGACTCCTAATGCTGAATAGTATTTCTCAAATTCCAACACTACTGGATGTTGAGGCAAATTTAGAACATTAGGAAAGTGTTCTCTAACAGAATCTTCAATCTCTTTGATGGCTTCTTGTGCCTTTTCTACTGATTTAATCTGAACATAGATTGAATCCGTGTGTCCGTAAACTACTTTCATATTATCACCATGCGTTTTCAAAGTAGAGATTGGGAAAATGATGCATCAATTCCTGCTTGATTTTCTTAATATCTGTGATTACACTCATTAGAGAAGTATTCTCCATGTATAATTTTTCCATTTCATTATCAAGTCTCTTGACTTTTTGTTTTAGGTCTGCTATTTGTTGTTTTAATTCTTTTATTTCTTTACTCATATTACCACCGTTACAATAGTTATAATGGTTATTATATTTACGATATTTACCATCATCAATATCTTATTACTTCTGTTAATCATTGTTAGGAGTTCACTCAACAGATTATTTGTTTCATCCATCATTCCCATATTTATTCCTCCTTTATGGAAACAATAGATGCTGTTCTTCTTAGATTGTTAAACATCTTAAGCATCTCTTGAACCTCATCATAGGTAACTTCCCATGTTTCTTCATTGTCATAATCAAATCTTATTTCAATAAATTTAGTCATCATTTTTCTTTCCTCCGATATACGCCTTCTCTTACCTTTTCTACATTAGGCATTCTCGCTAGAAGCCAGCCAACGGCAGGAGCAGTTCCTATACTTGATTTGTTTCCTTTCTTGTAAATTATCTTATCGAGAATGGTTTTTGATGTAAAATCACCATTGGTAGAATCAACTGCTTCCTTTATCCATCTCTTAAAAAGAGTGTTCATCGTTTCTTCCTCCAATGCGCTGTTCTTGTATCATAATAAGCAAACCCTCTTAGAAGAGAACCAATTCTTCGGTTAGCGAATCTTTGTCCTTTCATTTCATAAATCTTATCCGCTAAATCTTCAGAAGTAAAGGGGCTGTCTATTTCTCTTATTGCTCCTCTCATCCATATCTTAAGTCGTGTATTATTTGATGTGTTTCCCATTATTCCATCTCCTTTGCTTTAAATGCGGCCAAACGAATTGCTTCTCTTGCACTAGCAGTAATACTAGCGGCTAAATCTACATCAGCCCAACCAAATCCTTGAAAGGCAACAATGCCATAAAAGGAGGCCATCAATCTTTTGACCGCCATTTGATTGTTATACCATTTCTGATATTCACCAGTATTGTTTTCTCTAGCGTGTTTCATTTTGGCTTTGTAATCGTTTCTCAATTCTTTCAATTCCAATACTGCTCTAGGGAGTAATCCTAGACCATCTGTTTTGTAGTAGAGCATTTGCTTTCTTTCTGTTTTGCTGAAATCTCTAGGAGTTGCAATATTAACTGCAAACTCTGTTGGTTCAGTAGATTTTGTTTCCCATGAAATGTTTCGAGCAATCATCATACTAGGATATAGACCTGCAAAATCAAAAGCAGCCACATTAAGATGTAAGCCATTTGTGTTCTCACTTAATGGGTCATAAATCATAGCACCATCATAATTCTGTCTCTTCACGTTCTTATCACCAGTAGGGGCTTTCCATGAAGCGTTCCTCATGAAGTAAATAGAACCCATATGGCTCGCATAGAAACAAGCATCAAATGGAGCAACTAGTAGTCTTTGGAGAGAAAGAACTGCTTCGCTACAAAAGTTGGTTTCATCAATTCTACGAATTAATTCAACGTCCACGATAGCATACTCAAGATATGTTTCTGTATCTTCTAGCCATGCTCTACGGAAGAATTCGTTCTTATCTGAGAATTTGCTTTCTTTCACTTTACCCTCGTTAAACAAAAGTTGCGAAACATACTCAAGACTTAGAGAAGGTAATGTTCCTCTTTGTGAATCATTCCATTGGCGTTCAAAAGCCAAATCAAGGGAGAGCGTTATACGGCCTCCTATGGGCTGTTCTATTGGCGAGAAGCCCTTCTCAGCATAGGCGAAAGAGAAGCCTCTCTTGGCCTTCTTAACGCCCTTTACCGTAGCGATTGGAGACATCACTTGAGGGTCAAGCCCACAAGCACACGCCCTTTTTATCAAATGAGGCAAATCAAACCGTTGCCCAAACCACGCAATTAACATATCAGGGTCTTTTACAACCATAGTTGCCATAAAGGATTGAATCATATCTTTTTCATTATCAAATGTATATTTTCTTCCTATTTGCTTTTCATCTTTATTGATAGGGCTATCAACAAGATTGTAGTCTATTTCATTAGGAAACCAAACCCATTGATGAAACTTCTCATCATAATTATCATAAACTACAATAGTAGTAATCTTATCATGATGTTCACCACCTTGTTGCCATTCCATATCCCAATACCACTTACGCATTTTATATTCTGGAATACCGTCTAGATAATCTACACAATATCGAAAGTGGAAAGGAACATCTGCTTCATAGGTTTTAGAAAACATATCTTTCGCTTTTCTCATATCAAAAGAGTTTTCAACAAATACTCTCTTTAAACGCTCTCCTTGAAGATTAAAGAATTCGCCCTTTTCATAAACAAATTCCCTTGTAATATGTTTTGAAGGATTGTATGAAAGAATCTCATTCTCACTATCTAAAACATAGAAGTAAGGATTAAGAGCCTCCACTCGAAAATGTTTCTTCTCTCCATCTCTCCATGAAACGAAAACACTTTTACCATCTGCACATTTACTAATTATCATCAGTTACCACCAACATGAGGGGCTTTTACCAATACTCTGTCGTTTGAAACAATCAACAAAGGGAATTCGTCCCTCACATAGAAGTTGAGTAATTGGTCTTTGTTAAAGAAAGAATACAATGGGGAACTAAAATCAAGTGTTGCTGATTCCCCTGTTGTAAACACAGTATTCAAAGTCTCAGAATACTGATTGGATGCATTAATGCTTGAAGAAAGTGTAACCGTATTTTGGTGAAAATTCAAACGATAAATTCCAGACTTTACGATTTCACAATTCTTGATACATTTCTGAAAGTCAATCTGATTGAGCGTAAATGCTCCCTCAAAATTATTATTACCAAACGTAAAAAGAGTTTGTGGTTGTGGTTCATAGTGAACGTGCTTTGTCATTTCTTTTAGTCTTTCCAACGCTTCTTGAGAAGGATGATTTACAAGAATAGGATTGTTCACATTTCTTCTAGCATCAGAAATCGAAATGAAATCTCCTACTGAAACAGTAATTGTTTCACTAAATGATTTTAGATAAGGAAGAAGGTGCGAAGAGTCTGCAACAAAATTACCATTCTCTTGTCCTTCAACTGTCAGATTAATCTTCACCATGAAAGTAGAATCGCCATTATACAATGAAAGAGTATTCTCATAAAGATGGGCATGGAACGTAGTGCCTAAATTGCCACTACTAAATCCACTATTCCTTAGTTGTTTTCCCTTTACTTGTAGGCTTTCTAGTGCTTCTTTGAATTCATTACTATCTACATTAAACTTCGTCATACCTTACCATCTCTTAATTCGGGAATACCATTCCAATTTACATTTCCATTTTTAATTTCTAAAGATTCCCAAACCTTTCCAACAAGTTCGGTATTTGTTTTACTGCTGAGTAGTTCTGCTTTGTAGACAACATCTCCTTTACGAAGCGTTCTCTTTGTTGAGATGATTTGATAAAGATAATCACCCCAGTTGTGCCAATTTGGTTTTGCACCAATTACTTCACCAGTTGCGCCATAATCAGCCTTTGAGTGAGTAATGTAAATTTGGTCGCAATTCAAATTCTTGCACATCATAAGAAGAGAATAGAAAGGCGCATTTCTTTTGCCCCATTCAAACTTCATCTTCTGTGGTTTTCCAATCTTAGAAGAACCAGTAACGTGTAGTGTGCAACAATCAAGCCACTTATCAATTCCATCAAAGACGAAAAGAACATCTTCGCCTTCTTCAATTTTAGATTTTACATGAAGAACAAAGTCTTCTGAATTTGCTTCGGACTTTTGAATATCCAATTCACCATTTGCATTTCTAATTTCAGGATTCCAAAGTGTAATCCTTTCTGTCATCTCATGGTTTTGTCTCCATGTTGGTTCGCATCCATCATCCCAATCCAAAACATAAATTTGTTTGTCGGGGAAGTCCAAAGCCAAACCACTTTTTACGGTTTTGGGTTCGCCCCAAATACCACAGACCAAACGGCTGTTACGGCTTAGTCTTGTTTGTGTTTGCTTCTTCAATTTCTCTTGAAATGCAACCAACCTAGCGTTGTTTTGCACATCATTACTTACTGCTTTTCCTTTGTTTTGTGTTAAACTCATTTTAATTCCTCCATCTTTTAATATCATTTTCTGTATAAGTTGTTCCAATATTGGCTCTTAATTCACTCCATTTTTCTAGAATGGAAATGGCATCAGAGATAGAATCAGCCATAATTCTAGCCTCCTTTGTCCCAATATGGAATTTGAGTAGATATTGATTGGTGTTGTTTTCGTTTTGTGTGAAAGTAATAAACTCCACCGAATCCAAATCAATAACATAACTTCCCTCTTTTACTAGAAATCTATCTTGTTTAATATTCAAGCCTCGACCCCCTTAAATTTACCGTAATTATACAGGAATTCATCTCTTTCTTTTTCTGTCATAAAGACAATTATATATCCGCTAGCGGAATAAATCTTAACTGTCAATTCATTTGTAACGCCATCCTTTGACCAAGAAACGTGCTGAATCTTGTCAAAGTGAATAAACGCTCTATTTGTTTGTATTGCATTTTTGTATATCATATTAATTACCTCAAAATAGGGCTTTGCACCCATTTGGACATCTATTTTCTTCCAATAAGTTTATGTCTACACTTACGCCTGTGGGGAGAAACCAAACCCCATTGGAATTCAATCAAAACCAGTCAAAGTCTTCCTCAACTGGCTGTGTTGTCTCTTCTACGGCTGAACCATGCTTAACGGTGCATAGAAGACCTGCGACGTTAATCGTTACAGGCTCTACTTCACCATCAATGGTTCTTTGACTTGTTCTTCCGACAACAATGACGGATGAACCAATCCCAAAATCAAGAGTAAGATGTTCGGGAATCCAACAAGTAATCATGCCAGAATCATTTTCATAATCCAATTCAGCATTCAAATCGGTAATGTTGATAATTCTGTTACCATTCTTTGTTGGAGTCATATTCATATTACAGACTGTTCCATCAGTAACAATGAATCTCTCCTTTGAAGGAAGGGCTTGACGCTGAATGTGCGCCTTATCCATCTCTACCAAAGGAACAATGTGAGAAGAGAAACTCTCCTGCAAAGCAGATTCAAAGTTGAATTCTGACATATCTCGGAAAGCATCATTCTCAGGGTCAAGCGAAGCATTCATTTGAAGACTGTTAATGGTCATATCAGTTGCTCCATAAATGTCCGTTCCGTTAGAACCTTCGATGCATAGGAAATGAACCCATTCAAAGGTATTGGGTTTGAAATCAATTCCACCTTGATTCTTATAGGAGAAGAAGAACATTTTCATTTCTTCTTCACCAATAGAACCGTAGAAGATTCCTGCTCGTCGGAACTGTTCCTTTGGAAGTGGCTTACCATAGTTATTGTTTTTACCACCATTCATGTAAGTTGCTGTGCTATCTAGAGGAATAAAGATTCTTCCATCTTCTAGCGTTTCAGCACCATCGGGCAAAGAAGCGACAACCTTTTCCTCATACTGACCGTTATAATAACGTGATACAGTAAATTTACCTAGAGCGTTTTCTGTTGCTACTGCAACAATACCCTTCTCAAGAGCATTATCTTCATCTCGCAAGAACTCTTCCTTAGCCTTTGCTCGATTCCAACTCATCATATCTCTAGGAGATTCTAGAGCGACAAAGAAACCAAATGCATTCTTGTAGTAAGAATCATTCGTCTTGTTACCACTCTTTTGGCTTCTCTTAGCGTTAGCCACATAGTTTCTCCAAAGACCCAAACCGATAGGGTTTGACTCCTCAATTCCGTTCTGTTGGCAAAGTTCAGCAAACTTCGCCAAAGCATCATCTTGAGATATACTCAAGACTTCTGCGCCTTTCGTTACTTCATTTTTCGTATTTTCATCCATTTTTTTTCACCTATTTTTTTGTTTTTTTCTGTTTTTTATTTTCACAATAATTGCCCAACCATCCATGATACTAACACTCTTGGGGTCATGCTATTGGAACGCCATTCTGTTTCTCCTACTGTCCTTAACAGTTTGAATTTTAAAGTGCTATCAAGTCCCTCCGAACTAACAATAGCATCGTGCAACCCATTACAAATTTCTTTGAGGGTTTTGCCTTGAAATAATAAGCCATGAATTTCACCTAATACATTTTGATTCTTATTTGTAATCTTGATTAACAACTCATGGTATTCGCTTAGGGATATTTCGACTTGCTTTTTGAGGGTAGTATTACTCGACTTGGCCGCCTGTATTTCTGTGATTGCCCTCCTCATATCACCATTCATGGAGTATAAAAAGCCCCCTAAGTCGTCGTCAGAAAACCTAGTTATGTTTTCTTTAACAAGAATAGATTTAATCATACCTAGCATCTTTTCATTTGTAATTGGTTTGAAATGATAATTAGCACATCTACTTTGAAGTGCAAAGATAATCTTATTCCTATCATTACAAGTAATGATGAATCGAATATTATTGGCATAACGCTCCATGATACGCTTTAATGCATTTTGGGCATCAGTCGTCATACCGTCCATTTCGTCTAGTAAACACATTCTAAATGGAACATCTCCTAGAGTTCCGCTTTGTGCTGCTTGTTTAATCGTTGTTCTGACATTCTCTAGTTTTCTATCATCAGATGCATTTATCTCAATGAAGTTATCACTAAATGAATCTCCTAGTATTTCTTTTGCAAGAACAATACCTGCGGTGGTTTTACCATTACCGCTATTACCATAAATTAATACATTCGGCATATTGTTATCTTGTTTCCAAGACTGGGCATCCATCACAAATTCTTCTTGTCCATAAATATCTGCTAGTCTATTTGGTCTATATTTTTCTGTCCATAACATTTTTATTCACTCCATCTTTTATTGTTAATATCTTTTCGAGTTAAACGACGATATACTCGATGCTTTGAGCCGTCTCTTTTTGATTCAATCAAACCCATTGATTCTAATTCAATAAGGAATGTTGTAATTGAGTCTGATGTAATCTCCATCACATCAGGATGAGAAATTCTTCTTAGTTGAGAAAGGGTTCTAAATTCACTATCAAGTGCTAAAAGAATTATAGCATAGTTGGTTTTCATGTATTCCTTTTCAATGTCTCTAAAGGTTTTGATTATATCTAGAGTCATATCTACTCTTGTAAGAAAGCCCTTTCTGTCTCCTAATTTAAAATTATATTTCATTTATTTTCACCTGTAAATTGAAAGAGCGTGGTCTGCTCTATTTTAATTGGGTCTAATTTTTTACGCTTCTTCTTTTCACCCAAGCGAAAAAGCCTTGAATCTGCATTGTTTAATTTGCTTCTAGCCCATTCTTTGAACGCTTCATCTTTCAGAAGTTGCTCAAAGACCTTTACTTCTCTAACGCCTAATTTTCTGGCTAAGTATGGCTTTTTGCTGTATGTTCCCCTAGTGGGCATATTCATTCTACCACTAGTGCCTCCCATATGTGTGTATGCGAGTATGTCATAAAAGTAGGATTGCTTCCATCTTCTACGGACTACACCATCAACAAATAGTAATCTGTTAGGGTGTAGATTTTCTGTAAGCCATGTCAATACTTGAGTATCTGATGGCTTATTGAAATGTAATAATTCTCTCACTAAGTCTCTATCTCTCATTCTAAGATAGTCGCTTACCAATGAGAAGGTGTCCCTTTCATATGAAAAAGGCTTCTCGCTTCTCGGTGCAATTTCATGCATTTGTTCAGCGAGATAATTTTTAGAACCTGCTCTTTTAATTTGGCACATTGATTTAATTTCTTTTGGAATGCTTTTTTCATTGATAGATGTGATAACAATTTGTCCTCGATAAGTTCTGAGGATTGAGAGAATTGCCGTTTTATCGGGCTTATAATGAGCATCCTCGATGATGATACCATTTTCTACTGGTATTGAACCAATGTCATAGTCAATATCATTGGCGTAGAATACTACTGGGTCGTTCACAAAAGTCTTTGCTTTTGTAGATTTACCTGTTCCTATTTTTCCCGTCAAAAGAATTGGTCTTATTTGTTTTAAATTACTAAATCCCATTTATAATACACCTTTTATTTTCATTAACACTTCTAACCCTTCAAGGGTCTTGTGTCTATTTTTATTAATAATATACATACTTCGTTTGAAATCTTTTAGATTATTGCTACGGTCTGGTAAGTCGGGTATCAGATTCTTTACCTTCCAAAGATTCTCTTTACCAGTAATTTTAAGCAGGGGTTTGCTTCTAGTAGAGGATTCTGTTTCTTTAAATAGGGTCGTGATTCCCTGCATAGAAAGACTTCTTTCAATACCCTTGAGAAACTCTTTTTCTCCTCTTATCTCTAAAGAATACTTAATGCTATAACCGAGTTTAGCCTTCTCATTATGGAAGATAACCAGTTTAAATCTAGCACAAGATAGTAAAATACCAATTAACATATGTTTACTATACATTGTTTACACTTTCCTCAGAACCTAAGTATTCGCTTTTGTATCTCAAGTATTCTAAACCATCTAGAACAATTATTTTTATTGCTTCACTTAGGTCTTTCTTAGTGGAAAGAGCGAAGGTAAGTGCTACGCCTCTGTATTGCTGAAAAACAACTGCGGTTTCTTCATCTACTTCTTCGACAAAAATCATTCCTTGTTTTTTCAGATTCACACCCATAGTATCTAGTTGGTAGAAAAGACCCTTTACTATGATGGCTATTTCTTCTTCTGTTGGAAGACCAAAAATCATAAAACGATGTGTAGAAACATTGTCGTGCGAATTAATAAAATCGCTTAACTCCTCCATAGAATCATCCCTTAATGTATTCTTCATGTTCCTTCCAAAAACCTTCATGTTCTGAATTTGTTTCAAGCCAATGGATGTGTCCAGCAGTTATTCTACTATGCCCAAGTCTTATAGCATTTTTCTCCGCATTGGCAATTTGATTTGCTATTGCAGTCTCGACCCATTCCATCATAAAGTTCTTTGCAGAACGAGAGATTTGTAAGTCCGTAGACTCTTTCATGAGTTTAGTAAGATTCAACTTACTTCTTGTGCGAGGACGCTGAACTTCTTTTTTCTGTGGAACAATCAATTCATCGTTTTTGATATATGGGCATTCTTCTAGTTTTACTTTCTTTGCTCGACCTTGTTCGTGTAGAATGTTTTTAAGATAAGCAAAACCATCTTCGACCTTAATGCAGAGATATGTTGTTGTTCCAATCATAGTCATTTGGCCTTGTGCAATCATTCTTTGGCCTCCACATCCTCTAATGTGTTAATGTCTGCAACAAACTTGTCATCTCTAATTCTTTTACATCGAGGGAATCTTAGACCAATGTTTCCTTTTGCATCTCTGCTTACTAAGTCAGCCTTTACTTCCAAAACAACGATTGGTGAAACCATATACGTTGGATTCTCAAATGTCTCAATGTTTCTTCTAAGAGTATGTGTGAGTTTGATAAGGTCGCCTTCGCTAAATCCAGTTCCGACAGAACCTACACTAACAAAGCCTCTAGGACTTGCTACGGCAATATCAAAAGAAGCAAAGACATTTGCTCTTGAACCTTCACCGTATCTAGCACCAATAATAACTACATCTAAATCAATTTGAGGTGGCTTATATTTAGCCCACTTTCTTTTTCCTGCTTCATATGGCATAGTGGCATCTTTAATCATAATGCCTTCAAAGCCATCATTGATTGCTCTATTATAGAAAGCCATTACATCTTCGCCTTCATCCATCCTATGTGCTTGGTCAGGTAATTCCTCAAAAACACAAAGTCTATCTTGATATGGTAAATCCATAACTGTTCTTTTTCCCATTTTAAGACAGTCAAAGATAACCCACTTGACTCTTACTCTTGCTCTCGCTTCTTCTACATTTTTTGAATGGACTCTTGTTCCCATGTGTTTATGGTCTATCGGATTACCAAACTCATCTATCGGATAAATTTCTCCATCAAGAATACATTCATTCACAATGTATGCTGAAATAGTTTCAACAATATCTGGAAACTGCCTTGTTACGATTTTACCTTTACGATTGAAGATGATAACAGATTCTCCTTGTTTGTGTATTTGATACCTATTACCATCATATTTGTAGTCTACAATCTTATTTGTAGGCCACTTCTTCATAGGGAATTCCTTTGCTAGCATTGGAGCAACAAATGTCCCATGACTTAGAACCGTTGGCGGTTCTTCATTCATATCATAGTATTCTGATACAATCTTTACACTATTGAAGTTAAGATGTTTCTTTACATCTGCTTGTTTCTTCTTGTAGTGTTTAGCCATTACCTTCGCAACAATACCATCATTGATTCCGTTGCGAGGTGTTCTCAACCAATAACGAATAAACCATCGTCGTTCATTTGGAGACATTCCTAGAATCGCTTCTTCAATCAATTTGAACTGGTTTGAATCAACCTTAGAACAGTCTAACTCTAGAAGATTAACAATCGCTTGTAGAGAGTATTGGCTTTCATGCTCAGAAGAAAAGTCAAGAAAATAAATAGCATCTCCTAAATCATCATGGGCGTGATAATACCCATCAATCTCTTCATCGAATACGTCGAAGATTTTAGCCATCCACTTCTTTGCTTTAGCCAATCCGATGTTATTAACTTCGTATTGCCTTGAAAGAATCTTCAGGAATAAGGGCGCATTGAAGTTTTCTAGTTCCCTAGAAAGCATATTGATTTGTTGTGTTGGTATTACTCCGTCTGTCGATTCTAATAGTCTACTCATTCTCGCCCATGTCATCTATAATCACATCCATATTGTTATTAATTTTAATAATCAGTTCTTTAATTAGAGGGCTGATTCTCCCCTCATTTGTTTCAGCAAAAGTCCACATTGTTCTTGCTAAATACGTCCATTCACTCTTCTTCATCTGTTTCACCCAATCGTCCGAGTAGTCTCATAAAATTACCAATCATGGCAGTAGTTACTTCTATTTCTTCTTCCGCTTCCATTTCAACAAAGCGATGAAGCATATGAATCAAAGATGCTTGAGTCATAGCAGGGGCTATCTTTGCTAAACTGCCATTCGAGTATATCTCCCAATAGCATACAAAGGATGCTCTTGGTAGGTAATTCCCATTGGCAACTTCATTATAGCCACCATTGAAATGCTCAAGTGCATGGCCTTTCAATTTCTTTTTCATTTGTTTAGACCATTCGTTGAATCGTTTGTTGTTTGTTGTTGTTAAATATATTTTATTCATTCTTCTTCCTCTCTTATGTAATCTCTAATATCTGAATGCGTTTCATTAAGCATTCTTTCTTCTTCTCCGATATAGTAAGTCGGTTCTTGTATTAACACTTCTCTATGTTCTGCCAATAACAATTGAACCAATTCATTGTTGATAATTCCAATTAGTTTATCAAAACCATCATCAATATTCTTTGGATGTATTTTGCTATTACGTCCACTTTCAGGACTACATCTTAGTAAATATAAACAGGATAGTTCTAGCAAATCATAGCAACGATAACTCGCTTTATCAATTGCATCCTTTGTAATGTGTCTCTTTTCGTTATCAGTTCGCTTTGCGGCATTTCTCAATGCCAGTTCAGCGTGTTTCTTTAGAATTCTATTCACCTAATTCCCTCCTTAATACATCGAGAAGCATCTTTGCTTCCTCAATATTCAATCGAATTCCTTTGTTTGTTGGTTTGTTATTCCTAAACCAACGAACATCCATTACTTCGATATTCCAGTATGTTCCCTTTTTGATGAGAACCTCATCCGTAGCGTTCCTATGAATCCTACCTACAATTTCTAAATCGCTCATTCCTCTTCCTCCAAATAAATAGGTAATAGTATCTTATGAAAGAATCCCTTTTCAAGAATAATATCTTTAATGCTTCTTGGGGGATAGGTTGTAATGAAGAACTTATCAAAGTCTATCAATTCATCTCCTTCTATCAAATCATCCACCCCTGTTTAAATTTATCAAGTTCTTGTCTTGACGTAAAGTATCTCGGTGTATCTAATTCATCTAGACGATTTACAATCCAACAAGCACCACCCAAAGAAGAAACTTGAACAATTTCAAATTGACCTTCGCCAATCTCTAATACTTCTTTTGTTTGCACTTCAGGAGTTAAGCCATACTTCTTTGTAATTTCGCTAGCAACTTCATGGATATTATCCACAACGTATTTGATAATGTGCGCTCTTTGAATTGGTATCTTTGGAGCGACATCAATGGCTAAACTGCCTGTCATATTACAGACAATACATTTGTTTCCTTTACAAATTGGACACTTTACTTGTGCCTTATGTGGTGCGGGTAATGTAACTGTTACTGCTTTTTTCTTCATACTTTATTCCCCATGATTCTATCAATTCTTTCCTGTAATGTATTTGCTAAGTCGGGACGGCCTAAGACATGGAGAATTGTAATAGCATCAGCACATACATTGATGAGTCTATCTTCCAAAATTAGTCCTCCATGTTTCCTACCAATTCAAGTATAAAACTACGCATATTAAGCATTTTTCTGATAAGTTCTTCTTTGGAATACTTTTTCATATCTTCTGCAAATTCAACAGAACTTCTGATTTTAACTTTCATATTTATTCCTCTCTTTTTTTGTTTTCTCATGAATTTCTTTATTCATGTGTTTAGCCATCTCAATAAAAGATTCAATTGATTCGGTATGAAGTATGGCATATAATGAATTGAATTGTTCTTCCGTTAAGACATCCCATATTTTCATATTCATAAAATTGTTGAGAGCCAAATGTCTTGTTCTTCTATTTTTAAATTTCCTGACATCTTCAAGAGGAAGCCCAAAGAAGACGGTTAGCATTTCATCAAACATCGCATACATACGTTTAGATAAATTCACCATTCTACCCCCGCATTCGCACCACAAAATTCACATGATTTTGGAATGTTTCTCTTAGTGGTTTTCAATGCTGTGCAGAAGTTACACTCCCAAAGACGATGACCCAACCGTGTAGGAGAACGGTGGATTTCACGCCATACTGTATTGTTTCGCCCCATATCTATTCCTCCACTAATACTGCAACTTCTGTTGAATAGAACAGTTGTGCAATAGATAATGCTGCTAAGAGACTGTTCTTTGTAACCTTTACTGGGTCAAAGACACCTGCCTTTTCCAAATCTTCCATCTTTCCTGTTTTAGCATTGAAACCTAAAGTGCCGTTGTATGGCAATTTCTCTTGATTACTATTCAAGAATAAAGTGTAATACGGATGATACATTGTTTGAATCAACCATTGAGGAAAGATTGTCCATGTTCTTGACATTTCATTAATCGCTTTTAGCAAACCAATACCGCCACCAACGATAATCCCTTCATCAAGACCTGCTTTTGTTGCATTTAGAGCATCATCAAGTCTTTCTTTCTTTTCAAGCATCTCCATTGATGAAGAAGCACCAACCTTAATTGTTGCAACACCGCCTTTGAGTCTAGCAATTCTAGATTTAAGACGAGCAACTTCAAAGCCTTCCATCTCTTTTGTTTGTTCTTTGAGATAGTTGATTCTTTCAGAAGTGTCTCCTTCTCCACCAACAAGAATTGTTCTTTCTTTGTTGATGATAACTCTTTCACAATTACCAAAGTCCGTTGAAACGAAAGAAGAAGCACTATCTTTGCTTTCTTCTGTAAAGACTGTTCCGCCAACCATGCATTGAATATCAGTTAATTCATCTAGTTGTTGGTCGCCAAAATTAGGTGCGAGAACAACTGCACATTCTACTGTTTTGTTGATAATGTTCATCAACAGATTATTGAGTGCTGAACCATCCATTCCTTTACAGAAGATAACAAGTGGTCTTGATTGATTTGATGCATATTCAAGCATTGTGATAATATCCTTGAAGTTTCTAAACTTCAGATTCGACATAAAGATGAGAGGATTCTCAAAGATAGTTTTACCGTTGTCTGTATTTGCCATCAGATGACTAATGTAGCCTTCTGTTAATTGCATTCCTTCTCTTAGAATAAGTTCTGTAATGTGTGATTTAGATTCTTCAACTGTAACAATACCCTCTCTTCCCACTCTTGAAATTGCTTCTGCAATAAGAGAACCTAATGATTCGTCATTGTTTGCGGCAATTGTAGCGACATTGATGATTTCATCATCAGAAACTTCTTGAGAAAGTTTGTCTAGAGAATCAGTCATAGCCACTTTAAATTGTTCAATAAGATGATACATCTCATGTGTTGTGTATTCTCCAGTATTATCAGGATTAGCAATAGCATTACACAATGCTTGTGCTAAAATACAAGCAGTTGTTGTTCCATCTCCAGAACTATCTTGTGCTTTGCTCGCTAGATTCTGAACCATTTGAACGCCCATTTGAACGTAGGGGTCTTCATGCGAAACATACTTTGTAATTGTAACACCGTCATTTACAATAACTGGCGGTTCTCCTTGTAGGATAACTGTTTTTGCTTGTGGCCCAAGTGTCGGTTTAACTGTATCAGCAACCAAATTAATTCCTTGTAGTAGTTTTTCTTTTACTTCTTTTCCTTGTATAATCATTTTTTCATCTCCTTTGACTTTTTGTAGGCTTCTATTAAGCCAATTAAAACAGTTGGGTGTGTTTTTCTCGCCCATAGCATAAAATCAACAGCAAACTCTTCTATATCCTTTTCCGCATTTCTCATTCTTCCACCAACCGTGTTTGTATTCCTCGCCATAAGTCATAGGCTTGTTTTTTATCGGGAATAGTATCTAGTAGGTTCTTGATAATCATAATCAAAAATTCAAGTTCTCCAACTAGTAGTCTATCATTTATCTCTTCTCGAAATAAATCTCCGTTCTCCGTTACATCTAGCATCCCTTTAAGGATGTATTCATACAATTCTATATCATTCATTTTTATTCCTCCAATACTGCCATTACAAATTCATAAGGAACGAATTTGTATTCATCATATTCTTGAATTGCCTTTGCAGTTGAAAAGATAATTGTCTTCCCAACTAAATCCTTGTCAATAGAACAAGAAACAACCTTACCTACGTTGTTTTCTTTCATGATAATTGAACCATGACTTTGCACTTCTTGTTCTACAATTACAAAATTATTCATCGCTTTCATTCTTCTTCACTTCCCCAAGTCTGAATACGTTCTACTCGATAGTTTCTAAGAATTTCAAGTTGATTCGGAGTCTCTTGTTCCCAATAGCCGTAGTGTCCATCTCCACCGATAACGTAAGCACATTCCATAAGAGATTGCCATGTAGATACTGTTTTAATATCTACACCACTAAAGTATGCGCTTCCAAATGGATGTGTATGAATCCAACAACGAATAGGTAATGTCATGCCAACTGGAGGTTTCATTCCAAATTCAACGTAGCCCGAAGAACCAGTAGTAACGAAACACTTGTTCTTTCCATCAATAACAACTTGAACTTCCAATGAAGGAAGAATCTCTGTTGAAGCATACCAAATAGCCTTATGGAAAGAAATGTTTCCAAACGCAACATGAGACAAATCTTCTAGTTTACCTGAGACTGTCAATTGGGCTTGATGAGCATGGGCATCAAAAGCACCCTTGATATATTGTTCAGCCTGTTTTCTAATAGACTCAACATAATCATCAAACCCATCATCTACGCAATTACATTGACCACCGTAGTAAATCAAATCACCACATTGTTTACATTCACTTGCACTTAAATTTTTACCCATATTATTCACCTTGTAATTTTATTAGTTTTTCTTGAAGCCTCTTTATTTTACGCAATAGCCTCTGTTCTTTGCGTGTTTTTGGTGTGCTACTAGGTAAGATACCCTTGAGCCTCTTGACCTCCGTAGAGGCTTCTAGAAGAAGCGCAACACCGTCTACTGATTCGTCTTCCCATAGTTTTTCTAAACGACCTGCAATTGTTTTGTATGAAGCACCATACCGTTCCTTTGCCTCGTCAATACTCAACTCATAGAAATTAATCAATAAGTCTAATTCTTTTTCTCTTGTCCATTTTTTACTCATGCTATCATATCCTTTCTTGTTTCAATTTTAAATTCCCATTGATGGAATGCGTCGTGTCGAGCAAGAAACGCTCCTGCTCTATTAATCGGCCCAATAAAATTAGCCGAACATAATTCACAATAAACCATAACAATTCTTTCTTGAAGATAAGAACCGCTATCAGTTTTAATATCTACAATATCTCCAATGTTTTCTTCTGTATATTCCATAATAATCACACATTCAATACTGCATATTCCTTTACATTTTCACCGTTAAACCAACGCTGAATCCATTGTGCGCCCATACCTGCAATAGCGACTTGCATGAAATGAACTCCTTTGTTTGAACCATCCCATGAATCACCTTGACAACTAAATGAGCCTTCTTCTCCCGCTAAAAGCATATCATACATCTTTGGGTCTGCTTTGTGCGACACAAGTGCTACATTTCTACCCTGCGCTCTTAAGTCAAGCCACTTAATCTTTGTGTTGTAAAGAGTTCGCCTTAGACCGATATTATCAACACAGCAGATAACTAAATCAAATCCTGTCATTTGCTTTTCAGTAAGAATAGGATATTTTGAGAAGTGATTTACATTAGGATAAGAGTCCATCATAACACTCGCTTTGTTTTGACCAACGTGGCCTTTACCAAAGTTTTGATACGGTAGATTCTTTGTTTCTACAACATCAGGGTCAGCAACACTAATGTTGTATAGCCCAACTTTATCCAATAGCGGAATTAGAAAACTCCCAATTCCTCCTGCTCCAATAACTAATACCTTTCTCATTCTTCTTCCTCCTTTGCAAAATCTGTTGTTGGTTGTATTCTCATATTCATCTGTTCTGTTGCATTCTTAAGAACAAAAGAGAGAGATAAAATTGATTGAAGGAAATGACAAATGCCCTTATCGGGATGAATGCTCGATAGAGCAAATTGCAGTCTAGTTGCAGTTACAAAATTATTGCATTCTATACAAACTCTGTTTTCATCTATATTCTCCATCAAGGGTTCGGGATTATTACTTTCCCAAGTTTCCATTTCTTTTTTACATAATTTACATTCCATTTTATTCACCTATTTTTTCTATATCTTTTCCTTTCAATTGGTTTACTTTTTCTAGGCCAATTAATCCTAGCAAGTTTCTTGTCTGATAATAAATACAATTCTCATCAAAACCTGTCTTTTCCGCAATTAAACTGCGAGTATAGTCTGTTCTTACAAATACATTCGCTGTAATCCAGCAAATACTAGCATAGTAAGAACGACTCTTTGTTGTATTCGAGCCTTGAACGATTGTCTCGAACCGAGTCAAAACTTGAACACATTGATTGTAAAACGATAAATCGTTTGTTATGCTATCTACTGTCTGTTTGAGATAGTATTCGGGACTTACTACATTATAACTTACACTATTTCTGTAATGAGCATTAATCTTTCTTAAGATTCTTTTGACTATCTTCTGTTCAACTTCAAATTCAGCACACACTTCTTTGAGAGGTGCAGGTCTTCCTGCTTCCTTGAGAACATAAAAGACAACAGCAGTTGCTCGATTCTCATATGTGTATTTCTTAAAAGCAGGTAAGAAGGAATACATATCAATATAGACCTTTCTTACTCTTTCTTTCAATTCATCAGAAGTAGAGAAATTACTTAAAGCCATCATACAATAAGCCAATGCTCTTTGATGGGTATTGTTCTTCAATCTTGAATGAGTTCTTTGCAATTTAGAATTACCTGCAATAATAGAACCTAATTCCCCTTTATCGGGATTGCGAGTAAATTGCCCTTCACTATCCATTGACAGAACAGTTTGTTCAAATATCTCTGTAACCAATACAAGGCCACAGTCTGAACAAACTCTTTCGCCCAAGACTTCATCAAAGTAGTTTTCTAAACAACCGCATTCTTCACATTTCATCCCAATCAATCCTATTTTCATTTTCATTATCCATAATGTATGTCCTAATTGTGGACACTATTTTCATTGTAAATTCATCATTCAGTAATGCTAATGCACGACTGGCGAATTGGTCGCCAACAGGAGTATTTGCTCCTATATTATCAATACAAATTGGGCCACGCCAATTTGGATTAACAAACTGATGACCAATTACATTCTGTTCCTCATCAAGAATATTTTCTCTCTCAGGTTGCCAAACATATGTGGAAACTGCTTGTGTAGCAGAAGAAGAACCTCTGTTCTCTAGTTTCCAATCAAACTTCTTTCCTCTTACATACAGTATTTGGAACATACCGTCCGAAGCAAGTTTCCCTTTCAAACGAGTAGGGTATTGTTCTAACATCTCTTCGACTAATTTTTGCGCTCTTTCTTCGACAATCTTCTGTTTTCGATTTTGTTTGAGGAAGGCAATTAATACTTTCATGTCAGAAAGTCGAGGTTCTTTGCCCATCAATTCACGATAAAGATTCTGTGGTGAAATATACTTCCACTTCTTTGCCGTTTTCTTATTGTTCACATAGAAAGAACAGAACCTATCTAAGTCCTTAACAGAGATGTTACCCCATTGGCCATCTCCTAATTCTATTGCACATTCAGTATCAGAGATTCTTTGAACATTGAGGCGAACATCATGCCTAGTGAAGTTATCATAGAAGTAATATGGAACTCTGTTTTCAATGACGTATTTTACTGATTCTGGCAATTCAATTGTTGAATAGAGACTTTGCATAAGTTTGGCAGGGTCTTTCTCAAAGCAACTCTTGAACAAAACTCTTGCTAAAGCATGGCATAACTCTTCTAGTTTCATCAATTGACCGTTGATATAATATCGGCTAGTCTTTTCAATAAAGAATGGAGTGCTTCCAATCATGAGAGTCATTGTATTTGTAGGAGGTAAACCATGAAAGAACTTTACTCCTCCAGTATCTTTGAAAGAAGTTCTAAAGGTATTTACAATAGCAGTATGAACAGGGTCTTTTGCCTGATTTACTGGCATTATTCTTACAATGTAGGTAGATTCTCTTCCTACAACATCAATAGTCGTTTCCCATTGTTCTGAGCCATCATTCGGTTGTCTAATTCTTATTTCCATTTTATCACATCATGTATATATTGGTATTGTCTTTATTGCATTCTTCATGCATTTCTATTTTAATGTCTTGAGGTGTGTATAATTTCCCTCCGCATATTCTACATCGGGTTGCTACTTTGTTGTTGCGTCTATTATTTAACGTGTGCTGTGGGTCTTTTTCTTTCATGTTTATACACTCCTTCAAATAAATAATCGTAGTTTGTATTTTCTACTTTGCAGACTTCACAAAAGCAATCACAATTGTTTTCATGATACTTTGCTAAGTCTGAATAATATTTCATTTTTTTGTTTAAGTATTCGTTGAAACCTTCTTCAACGGCTTTTTCTATTTTCCAAAAATACTCATAGAGAGTAGTTTTGATTGCGAATTTTTTTTCTCTGTCATCAGAGTGTTGTGTTCTGATAATTGAACGTCTAATTGATAGTTTACAAGAACCATCTAGTTCTTTCATAAAAAGAACTAATGCTTCGATAACATCAGGATAAGACATTTTGTTATACAAAATATCACCTAAGCGATTTTCTTTGTGGAACAGTATCTAAAGATGTAAATGAAGAAATAAATTCTCCTTTTTTGGTAATTACCCATTCTTTTTCTTCAATAAATTTCCAATTATCAAAATCATTGATACAATCATTTCCAAATCTCTCCAGTAATGATTGGGTATTTTTGAATACTTCAGTCTTGTATTCAATAACAGTGTTTCCTTCAGCATGAACACGGCCTTTTCCGTATGGTTCACTTAATGCAAACACATGACCTTCTTCGTAGAAGTCTGGTTTGAATAAAATATAATTTTTGTAGTATTTCGGTTTAATCACTTTCCAACCTAATTGGTTGAGAAAGATTTTGAGAGGGGGTTCTTCGATAAAATTCATTGGGTCAAGAGTCATCACCCAAAAAAGGGGAAGTCGTCGTTGGGATTAAGAACAACAACTCCCCCAAATGGCAAGCAATAAAGGAAACTAATTCAATAGTTGCCTCCAACGATTGCAGGTGTTAGGTCTACGGATGTTACTTCATCCCAGTTAATACCCGAAATCTCTTCTCTCGCTACCATTTCCCCATCAATGAAACACCAATGGGTTGGGTGTCGGTCAATTTGTTCGATAATCTCACTTCCCGAAAGGGTAAGTTCTGTGTGTCCTGTTTCGTTTAAAATTCTAAGTTTAATCATAATTTTCACTTCCTGTTGTTTTTCCTATACTTTGTGCCATATATAAACCACCCTATCCGATAGACTGGTTCCTTTTTTGCTGAGAGAGCAATAACATCTGTTGATGCTAAAACCCCTGCTTCTCTTAGCCTTGTTTCGACTTCGTTCTTCATTGTAGTCCTTCCTCCTCTTGAATCAATTGCTCGGCCTCTAGCCGTGTTCTAGCCTTCAAATTGAGGCTCTTAAGTTTCTTCTTCTGAGCCTTTGTTGGTGGCCTGTTGAAAATATCCTGTAATCGGTGAAGATAATTCTGCAAATTCACTCGCTTTCCGACTGAAGCATAACGAATAAAATCAAATGCTAGATAATACTCATCGAATTCAAGTGTTCTTTTGGTAAGAACAGGAACGCCTAAGAAATTACAGTTATTGGTGTAATTATCATCAACAACTAAATCCTCAATAGTGTCCTTAATTGCTTCATTTCTTCTGCGTTGTCTTTCCTGTTGTCTTGCAATATGAATTTGTCTTTGTCTTTCTTGAGCAATTCTCGCTTCTTCTGCCGCAACTCTTCTCTTTTCGACATTTTCTGGTAAATTGTAAATGCGTAGTCTTTCTGCTTCCGCTTCTTGTCTACGCCTTCTAGCCTCATCTCTACGTTCTTGTGCTTCTCGTCTCTGAGTCTCTATCAATTCTTTTCTAGCCTCTCTCTTTGCTTTCCAAACGGTGAATCTCTCAAGTTCAGAATCACAAGTAACGTATAACCATGCTAAATCCTGCATGAGTTTTTGATTGGGATAGCCTCTTGTTGTAAATTGATTTTTAGGATTATCGGGATGATTCCATCGCCAAACGATAGAAGCCATCAGGTAATTAGGAGAACCAAATTTCCATTTACTGGCCTTTCGCAAAACTCTTCTGCGAACAGTTTGATTTAGAGAACCATCCCAATAGTAGTCTCTTAGATGGACATTCAACCAAAGGTCTAATTCCTTTATCTTAGAAAACATCAATTCAAAGGTTGCTCCATTTTCAGCCCACCATGATTCGGCTTTCATTGAACCAACTCTTACTTTGAGCCATTCAGCAACTTGTTCATCAGTAACAGTTCCAATCTCCATATCCCTTTCATCAGCAATTTGACGCATAATCATGTATGAATTAATGTGGTCGCTTCCAACAACTTCTTCATTACCATTAATGGTATTGAGAATCCTAAAGTGATAAACAATCTTATGTCCACACAAACAACTTCCTGCTTGGTTTCGAGAATTGCTTACCCAATCTGGCATATATCCATTCCCATTCCACCAAACATCTCCTGTTGCTAGCCATTCATGCTTTGCCTCATCATAGTTGTCGGCTTCTGAAAGAGATACCATGTTGTTCATCAACTTAACATCCCAATGACCTGTTCCTAATTCTCTCATTTAATTTCCTCCAATTGTATTACACGATTGCTAATTGTAACTATTTGCATTTGTAGTTTTTCTGTAAACTCATCAAACATTTTTTTCATTTGTTCTTCAAACTGATTATCCATACTTTCAAGGAGTTTGCTTTCTAATTCAAACAACTTTGTTTGCACAATTGCTTCAACCGTAGTCTGAACCATATTGATTGCATTTTCCATTCTTTCAATTCTTTTAGTCATTGAAAGCAAATCATTTTGAATATCAGTATTAAGTCTTTTTGCGGCCTTTGAAAGTGCTTTTGTTCTATCGCAATCGGGACAGCGTAAAACATAACCTCTCGCTACACCTGCTAAAGACATTGGTGCAAATTCCTTTTTACAAATATCACATCGAACCATTTTCTTCACCAAATTCTCTATCTTCAATTTCAAATTGGTATTGTTCTTGTAAATAACTGGTTAGAATCATATCCATCTTCTCTTGAAGTGCATCAATAATTCCTGCAATTACTCTTCGGTTCAAACTAATCCACAATCGGTGATAGGTATTGATTACAACCTTTGGTTGTTTATTCTCTCCTTCACTAATTACAATTGGTGGCAGTTCTTCTGTATTTACTATTCTAAATTCTACTTCTGTCATATTATCATCTCTTTTTGAATTGGCGGGCATAACAGGAATCGAACCCGTATCTTCGGCTTAGAAGGCCAAAATGCTATCCATTACACCATATGCCCAATTTTATTACTACTTTAAGTTCACCTCAATGAAACTCATGAGGCTGATAAAATCTTTCGACTCTACCATTTTTTCTAGTCTATCTTTGTCATCAAAGTTAGTCAAGCAGAAATCAGCAAGTAGTTTTGCTAGTTTCTGATGACTCGATTGGGAAATCAATTGAGCGATACTCGCTACTAAATCTTCCTTTTCTTTTTGCTTTACAAGGCATGGCATACATTCGACCCATTCCATAATTTCATGGTAATGGTTCGCCTGTAAAAACCAACCGCTTCCATCGCATTCGCAGTTCATTGGGACTCCTCCTTGAAGTATTCATCAGAAGAAACATATTGTTGTGCTAAGACAGATAGAGATTGAATATCAGCCGTGTATTTTATGCCACAACCAATCACTCTCTTATTCCAAGACTCCTTTAACTCTTCAATTGAAGAATATGTTGTTACTAAAGTCTTTGAAATTGTATTATCATTGTGTATTGTATTTCCCCATATAATTTTTAGATTTAAGAAACTCATTGAGACTCCTCCGCTTTTTCTGTTAATTCTGTTAAACAAGTGAAACAATAATGGCGATTGCGACTAATTACTTTGTTACAACCAATGCATCTTTCTTGCATATCATTCATCTCCGAATAATAGGTTTTGGGAATTACAGGAAGGACAGTATTCTATACAATGTTCTCCATAGTCTACAATAACGGTGTTTTCTGATTTACATTTATTACAATTTTTCATTTTTATTCCTCCAATAGAGTTTGAGGGTATTTTGGTTTTGTTGCGTTGTATGCTCGAACACCCTCATTGTATTTTCTAGCATACCAATTAGCAGGAAACCATTCAGGTCTTCTGTTTTGTTTCCATTCAGCAAATCGCCATTTGCCTTCAAGATAGTAATGACGATAGGATTGTATTACAAATTCCCATTCATCATCGAATGTGTTTTCAATTCGGTATTGGTCATCCATCGCAATAGAAACTGGTGTGGCCTTTGTGTGATTTGACATGAGACATTCTGTTGTATGGTGGTCTTTTCCTAGTTGTTGAATCCTGTTATAAGCACCATGCTCTTTGTTGTCATAACGGTAACTGTATTCACAGCATAGAGCCATACCATGCATCCAAAGCCACTTTGTATTTTCTGGCGAGAGTCTTGCCCAAATTGTTGAAGGATGATTCAACATTGCAGGTTTCATCAAAATAGAATTAGTGTCTTTGTGAAACTGCTTCAATTCTTTGAGAGATGGCTCGAAGCCATACAATGCAACAAAGGTATAAAACAACTCATTTGTATGTAGCATTTGACAAGTTTCTGTTGGCATTTTGACAACGTGTTTGTCAATCATTTCACAAGCGGATGCAATAGGTGAGCGTTGTAGTGCAAAGATATTCATTTGAACAACCTCCTTGATTCTTCATAGATATTGTAGGTGTCTTTACGTCCACTCAGGACTTGTAGCCTACAATACTCTTCACGCTGTTTTGCTACCTTGGTATTCAGATTGAGATAACCTGTTTTCCACATTCTAGGGTTCGTTACTATTTGTTTTATTTTCATTTTTCATCACTCTTATTTTTATTTTTAATTCGTCAAGGCAACCTTGACATATGTTAATTTTAAACTCCTCAGATTCTTCTGAATCAAGAGGTTTTGTCGTTGCAGTAAACTCAAACTTTGCTTTGAGATAACACACTCTGCAACGTATTACTGGTTCTGTTCTAAAAACCGTTTTGTCGAGTAAATTTTTAATCCACTCAAACATACTATCTACCGACACATGATATTTAACTTGAATTGTTTCCCACAATCAAGGCATTCGCAATAGACTATTCCCTCATCGAAAACTTCTTCCAGATAGATAAATTCTTTGTGTTTACAGTCCATGTTTACCAACTCTGAAATTCCTCAATGTAATCTCCGAGAAGAGAGAGAACAAAAGTTTTACCTTCATGTTTCTCTACATAACCCAAAAGGTCTTCTATGACCATTTCTAAGTATTTTCTAGATGCATTGTCCATTAACATTTTATACGATTCTAGGAAACTACTCATTCTTCTTCACCTCGATTAGCCATCCATGTCCATTCTTCATGGAGATTTGTTACATCTTCGTCAATGTCAGCAGAACACGTTGGGTCGAAACTGAACACATAGGTTTCTCCTTCATGTTCAGCAAACATAAAGACATTCCATGTATCTAGTTTCATCCCCAATCGCATTGCTTCTTCCATCTCAATTACTTTCAACGTCTTGACGACTTCTACTTCGTTAATTATTTCATATATTCTTTTATTCATTTTTATTCCTCCTAAATTTTGTTTGGTTTTGGGCCAACATAGAATAGATTCTTCTTTGCCCTTGTAATTGCTACATAGCAAATGTTGTTCTCTTCTGTGCCTCCCTTCGGATGTGGCATACGTTCTGTTGCCAGAACATATACATTATCAGCCTCAAGACCCTTAGCCTTGTGAACTGTTGATAGCATAATTTCACCTTTGTCATTACCATCAAAGACACGCTTAATCTCTTCAATGATACCGCCAACGGTTGTTGCCTTTTCGACAAAAATCATAATACAGTCTCTTTTGTCTTCAAGAGCAAATGCTTGATTTTGCTTGTTGTTGTTCATCAACTTTGCATAGTTGAATTCAAAGTCCTGCAAAAATAATTGCTTGAATTCCTCAACGCCCATGTGGTTGTTCTTTGAGATTCTTTGAACTGCTTTAACCAGTCCTTTGGTCATATCTCGACCTAGAATATATGCTGATTTGCCTTCACTAATCAATTCATAGAATGCACCAACAAGAGGAGCATTGTAACGGCATAGAACCATATCCTGTGGTTGAGGATTAAATTGAGCATTTACAAATACTGCTCCATCAATTGCCTCATCAGGGCAAGTGAATTCAGAGACATATCGGTTTGCTTCTGCAACAACAGATTTAGGACAACGCCATGAAATGCTCAAAGGCAATTCAGTAATGGCTCTTTCACTTTCTACTGTAAGTCGCTCAATAAATCGAGAAATAGAGTTGCTATCAGCACCTCTAAATCCGTAAATTGCTTGATTTCTGTCACCAACAATGATACAACGTCCACCGTTTACAACACGGACGATAAGTTCTCTTTGTGCCTCATTGAAATCTTGTGCTTCATCAACAAATACCATTTCATAATGTGGCAAAGGATAGTTATTGGCCAATGGCAACCAAATCATATCATCAAAGTCAATGTGGTATGTTTGTGTTTTGCACAATGTAAGAATAGAAGGAATCGCTTGAATTGCTTGTTCTTCCTCACGGTATGATTCAAAACTAATGTTGTATTCATCAATCAATTTGCGAATAGATGCGACATCTTTGCCGTCAATCATGCTTCCTTTTACCAAAGATACTAGTTTGGTAATTGGTGCGGTATAGCAATCTTTACCCAACAACTCTTGAACGATATAATGGCACTTGCGATTGTTTACTTTCGTTCTTAGTCCAGCATTACGGATAGCAGCAAAACCAAAAGCGTGAAATGTTTTGGCTTCTACATTACTAGGCAATCGTTCTGCTAGTTCAGTAGCAATAGACTTGTTAAATGCTAGAAAAGCAGCATTACAATTAATTCGTTGTGATGCTGATACAATCGTTGTTGTCTTTCCTGTTCCTGCACCTGCATTTATTACTACATGGTTTTCGGTATTTTCAATTTCTTCGTATATTTTTATTTGTTCTTGTGTTGGTTTCATATTATTATCTCCATTAGTGGAATAGGAGGGGGAAGGAGTCTATATCTGTTTGGAGTTGAGAAAAAACAGACTAACTTCTAAAGTTGCCCCTTGACTCAACTTCCCCCATGTAAAGTAGCGAGAGTGGGATTTGAACCCACGAACCTTTGAGGACAGGATTTTAAGCCCTGCGCTTTTAACCAAACTCAGCCATCTCGCTTTGAATTTGTTTGACTTGTGTATAATACATTGAGTCATAAGATTCGGTCATAGATTCGACCTTCTCATGCTCACCCTCCCCCAAAGGGTATTTAAGACCCGCACCCCTACCGAAGTCTGATTTTATTTGAGTCAAAGCGGGCTAGATTCGGTTAATAGTAGATAGACCACCACAGTTCCAATTAGTAGGGCGAGTCCAGAAAACAACATCCTTCTTCTGACGTTGTTAGGGGGGTTGCATTTTTTGTTGAGGCAATAATGACTAGAGAGTAATGCCCCTTGATGAACATAAGTTTCTAGCAAATGATTAGAACCTTCAGGAATATCGACCCCACAGGTTTGACAAATAGTATCTTCATTCGCTTTGATATAGATTTCTTCGATTAATCGCATAATATCACCGAAAAGGTGGGAGAAAACCTCTGGAGGTTGTTAAACCGCACCAAAGCCTAGTTTATTGACTTTGAGCCGACAAGAACTAGATTCAACATTAAATTGGGTTTTTTTAATTCCACCAAACTCCCAAGAGAAGAGGGGAGAAAGCCTAAGACAATCTCCCCTCTTCAAAGGTGCTGAGTTTTGAAACCGAGAATCACTCTTCGGAATCGCTTAGGAGGGAATCAACTGTTCCGTCCCAAGTTTGAGCCTTGAAAGCCTTAGCCAACTTTGCTCTTGTGCTTTTGACAACTGCCTTAGCATAGTCTTCCGCACTATCATAAGTTACGCCACCTCTAGCAAAGGTAACTGCGCCAATGATTGCGTCGTGGTTAAAATAACCAATTGCGGCAGTTTCAACAACTCCACAAATTCGGTCAATTGCAACTCTTACTGCTGTTGGAACAGAGGAACGCTTTCCTTTTCCGAAAGGTGTTCCATCTCGACCTCTCAAGAGAGCCTTCAACGCCATATGCGATGCTTCCCTCTCATCGGGGTTGTTTGTTCCAATTTGAAGGTTGAGACGTAGCACTTGTGCCAGTCCTTCTTCCAAATCTGTTGCTGCTTCTAGGTATTCGTTTACATCGAGAACGATGCTTTCCCATTTCATGTTTTCCATTTTTATATCTCCTGCCCTTTTGGGCCATTTTACCAACATTCATGCCATATATAAATCCCCTTTTTACTCACTAGAAAGTCTATTTATTGCCTTGATTTGTTCAATTTATGCAAATCTTAATTCATCTCATGATGAGAATTAATCTCATGATTCGTCTCAAAGTGAGACAAATGACTTATGCTACATAACTACACTCTGAGAAGGCGAGTTCCCGCAAAAACAATTCGTCTCGTCTCGTCTCATCTATCTCTGTATATATCTCTCTCTCACATACCCCATAACACTCTCTCTCAGAGGGGTGTTATGTAATAATAATAAATGAATGAATGAATGAGATATGAGATATGAGATATATGAGATAGATGATTAAATAATATATACTTATGTTACATAACTAACCCTCTCAGAGCATTTTACGTCTCATCTCATTCGATTTTTAGCATGAGACGAATCCACGATTCTATATTATATTAGTATTAAGATATAAAGTATGATAATGATATTCTTATTTCTATATGAACAATTGAAAGAGATTATGCTTTAGATGTTAGAATAAAGGTAATGAAAAGTTTTGCCAAATTGTAGGGGTTTCTTTAATACTGGTTAGACAAAACCCTCTTTCTCGTTATGTCTTACCATATGGTATTACTTTGTATTCGCCCCGAAGGGTGAGCAGTTTTACGCTCCTACTCAGGAGGTGGATGTTTCAAAGTTGTGGTGAAACAAATTCAAGAGGCTTCGGATTTCAGCCTCCATGCGACTTACTCGCACATTATCAGTCGATTCGGGCAAAGTTTTTCCATCAGAATCAAGGTTGATAGTCCAATGCTCAAAGTCATAGATGTCGTTACGAGCCATCGCATGACGTTCCATGAATGAAGTTACTCTGACCTTGAATTCTTTGAACGTCGATGTTTCGTCCATCTCAAGCAAATACTCGATGAAGTTGTTATGACTCCGAGTGAGTGCCAATCCGAGCATAAGCCCAACTCTTTCCATTACTAATTCCTTCCAATTCTGAACAGTTCCTACTATGTGTGTTAGTGCTTCTTCTCGCCACATGACCTAAAGTAGAATAAAGGATAATAGGGTAATGCAGCAAAGATGCATTACCATATGGTTATGCTTTGTCATTAACCCCATTGAATACCTATTGGTTATGTCTGAATGCTTCAAGGGGGAAGCAAACACAAACACACACCCACAGGAGTTGAAAAATATGAAAATGAAAAACTGGAATATAAATGCAAACAAAGTAAGAGTTTGGGCTGAAAGCCTAGACCAGAAAGACCCTCAAGTTCAAGCGATTGTAATTTCGCTCGGACTCGGAGATAACGCACCTGACGACGCTATGCGCTCTACCTACTGGACGGCTATCCGTTCTATTGGTGGTAACATGGATGGTTTTCCTTCCGCCCGCATCGGACGAGAATCTACACTTTCCGACAACCAACTGATTGTTATGGATGCTGTGGAGCAGAAAGTTCTGAATGCTTTTGCGGTAATCCCTACTGAGCATCAAGACCTACTTCTTTCGGTCATTGTTCCTCACGGACGGACAGGCGGAGTTTACCAAAACTGGGAGGCATTCGCCAACGAGATGAAATCAAAGGCTCACACCTATATGTTGAAGTCCATCAAGGACGGACGCTGGAATGGTGAAGACCTAGACAATGGAGTGCCTCAAATCACTCCAACACCAACAAAGGCCGACGAGGTGGCCGATGAAGAAGAGTGATTGAGTTTGTTTCCCCCTTGTTGCCCCTTTGGGGCTTCATTGGGGTTAGAGCAAAGCCAACCATATGGTTCATAACTTTGGAAATAATGAACCCTAAAGATATAGGGCTAAAGCGAGATTATGCGAAAAATAACACAAGACGCTGTAAGGGCATTTTATGAAAAGAAGAACTTCCTAAGAGACAATACTAAGGTTATTGCTGGGCGTGAAACCGTGACTATGTATCTTCATGGGACACTTATCGCTAGAGCCACGCCCCAAGGTCTTTGGATTAATGACGGCAACCACCAAAGCAATACCACAAAGGAACGCCTTAACGGTTTTCCAAATGTGAACATTCATCAAAAAAACTGGCAATGGTTCTTGAACGGTGAAGCGTGGAACGGTAACGAAATTCAAGTTATGTGGGGAACTTCTGGGATTAACTGGGGGCTTTGAATCCATTTATGAGGATAGGAGGAATGATGATTAAACGATATTGAGATGAGACTTCAAGATGTCGCCCGATGATATGCGAGTTGAGGGTAATAGCAAAGCATTACCATATGGTTGCCTTTGTCTAACCTCGCCCTTCTAATAAGGGGTCATTGGAGGGTTAATTCACCCTAAGACCGTCTTGCGTCTAAAGACCGTCGTGCGTCCTCTGTCATACATTCGATTGAACAGAGGTGTTTGAGTCCTGTCATGTTTCCATCATCATCAAAGATAAATCCAGTATGAACCATTGGGGGTTTGAGAGGTTGGGAACAAACGTGGCAAGTGCGATTCAAGCATCCACTTCCTGACAAACAGTTGTTACGGCTCGTTCTCCGTCAATGACTTTTTGGAGTCTTGAGAGGTTGATGGTCATTGGAACATATGATTCACCGTCCGATGTCTCATACGTTTCAGCCTCAGCAAACGCTTTCGTGTTAATGCTGATTTTGATTTGTGTTGCTCCGTTGCTTCTTCTTACATATCCTATGAGTATTGTTTCGCTCATGCCCCATTTGATTTTATGAACATATAGGGTTGCTTTATCAAAGATAGCAACCATATGGTTTGATGCTTTGCAGTCAAACCCTTATATATTATTTTGATTATCCTCAATTGGTGATAACTAATGCCAATTGAATATGTAAGAACAATGAAAATCAAATACAGCGAAAAAGGACTTTCAGAATTAGAAGTGAAAATGCTAGCGGAACGACTACAACAAAATGGAATTGATATGCACGATTCCTTTTGTAATGATGTGCCAGAATACGGCTTTCAAGAAATAGAAACATCAAGAACATACTACACTATCATTAATGGTGGCGGAAAGATTGTGTTTCAAGATATTTACAAGCACAGCCGAGATAATGTCTTTGACCAAGTTTCAAAGGTCTACAAGGTCTACAAAAACGAATACACGGAAACAGACATAGAGAATGATTGGATTGAACCAATGGGAAGTTATCTCGCTCTACAAGAGGCTGATGCTAAGGTTGATACCTATGCAGTTTACAGCCACCACTATCAATATGAGAATGGAGTTACAATGACTGTTCACTACAATTCTGGTTCATGGTCTAGCAAAGGAGTCTCGCTCTCATTCAAGGTTACATGGGAAGTTGAAACTGTTCAACGAAAAGAGGCAATTGAAGAAATGGTTGTCGCAACGCCCCTCAATGACATGGGTAAAATTCAACAAATCTTTGAAGACTGCCTACAACATTATGTTGAGGTTGATGAAAGCCCTACAATTGATTGTCACTTTGATGCTAAGACTGAAAGCCGTAGTGAATGCGCTCCAGATATTATCAAGATGGTTCGAGACGCTAGAACAGGAGGTGAATGAAATGAAAACATACAAGTTAGAAATAGTAATGGATGCAGAAGACATTGATGACTTCATTAGTGAGGTCGCTACATTGATTGGAAAGCCATTGTATGAGCATATAACAGAAATCAAGGAATGATTATCCAAACAACCCGTAAGTCCTTAATGGCAGGGTATTGCAAAGCATACCATATGGTTGTAATCGCTTTGCGCTTGTTTAATTACAACCTTAATACCTTTCAACACGCCCATTGATGCTTCGGGGCAAAGAGGCATTGTTTCAACAATTGGAGTTGAATAATTATGAAGGAAGAAAACTGGATTAGGAATACAAACAAAGTCCAACTATGGTTGGAGGAAGAAGACAGAGGAGCGCAAGGTGAAGCAATCACCATCAGCATTTCTCTAGGAAATAACTGTGGAGACGACAATATGCGTTCAACGTATTGGACTGCAATTCGCTCTATTGGGTCATCATTCGACGATTTCCCTTTAGCACGTATTGGTCGAGAGTCGTCTCTTCCATTGGAAGTTCAAACTGCTGTGGATTCTGTGAAGGCGAAGGTCAAGAGTGCCTTTGCGGGTATTGGTGAAGATGACTTGATTCTCACCGTTATTCTACCACATGGCCGAACTGGTGGTGCATACGCTGATATGGATGCATTGTCAAGCCACTTCGCTCACAAAGCGGGAACGGCTATGGTCAATGCATACAAAGATGGTCGCTGGGACGGTTCTATGAACGGTAATGTGCCAGCCATGACCCCACCTGCTGTTAAGACCAGCGAAGGAGGTCAAGAGGAGGAATGATGCGGATTTGCCCCGTTGCCCCACTTAAGTGTGGGGTTCTGCAAAGCAAACCATATGGTAAGGCTTTGAATTAAAAACCCCATGAAGAGGAAAACTTTCGTTTTTTTTAGCCTCTTAATCAGTAATCGGCTCTAGGATAACCATATGCACCATATTGACAATCATTACACATACAGTCCGTATTGTGGACGGAGAACCCATTTCTGTTGCGACGGTAAATCTGTAAACAAGTGTAACAGTCAGGGTCAGCCTCGCCATACTCTCTATCACAAGTGCAATTGAGTTCAATGTCCCATTGGTTGTAATCTTGCTCTATTGCCTTTTGTGCTTCTTTCGACAATGCGTTATATGCTGGAGAATCCATCAAATCACGTATTTGGTTCAATCTACGCTGAGGGTCATTCTCAGCCTCTTCGTTGCGTTTTTGGACTTCTGCGACTATATCATCATCATCCCAACCTTTAGCCATTAGTTCATCCCATATTTCTGCTATCTCTTCTTGTGTCAATATCATATTATCACCAAAAGCAGGAGTTATTACCTCATTAAGTTAAGGTATTACAAAGCACAACCATATGGCTTTGCTTCCTAAATTTTTTATTTGTAATCTTTAAAGCAAAACGCTCTAAATCCTATAAAATAGCCTTTCAGTATGTCTTTTATGGTCTTAGCCGATACCCTTTTGGCCTAACCGATGGAATTATATCTCCCCTTACTTTACGCTTTAATGATACGGATGTCAGCCGAAGAGGAAGCCCTATCTATAACTCGGCAAATACATAAAACAATTACTGAAACCTTAGAAGATTTAAGACGAGGCCGTAATGATTCAAGAAAGTTAAATGAAGAGGAGAAAAAGACATTTAATTTAATTGTTAAACAAGTAAATGATTTGAGAAAAGCCTTAGATAATTATATAAAACAATATAGAGTTCAAACAAGATTAGATGATTTCTAATTAAATTAAATAAAAGGAGAATAATTAAATCATATACTTTTTATCCTGTTTCTATAAATCATATAAAAAAAAGCAGGACGCAAGTGCCAAAAAAATTCCAGCCCAAATTTTGAGAAAAATTCATTATGAACAAAGTGATTATTATGTGGAAAGAAGCAATTAAGAAAGAAGAAGATTATGACAGTCCAGAATATCTAGTGCGTCAAATTAAAATAGAATGCAAAAGAATTTTAGATAATGTTGATAAAAGAACAGATAAGCAAAATTTAGTTAGAGGTCATAATGCGCTTCTTGAAGCATTCGATATTATAACTGACAACGAATAAAATTCCAGACCAAATTTTGAGAAAATTAAAGGTGATATTATGACATGGAAAAACATATTAAAACAAGATTCGCCACTAACTGATGTAAATATGATAAAAGACCATCTGAATAGTGTCTTAGAGGATAAGAATAAATCTAGATTAGAAAACATAGGTAATGGGCGATTTTTGGAAAAGGACAACTATCCAGAACCTTCTATTGCTATAACTGTTGATGTTGATGATTATGATGCTAAAGTAGATACCCTTGAAAAAAGAACATTTGAAGGTAGTGGGAATGTTACCTTTACTTACACAAGAACAAAAGAAGGTGGGGAAGAAGAACTAGATAAAGAAACCATAAAAGGCACATTCACAATAGAAGGTAAAATAAAAGTCCCATTTGAAGGAAGAAGTGATTTTAGCGAAAAAGATATTTCTATAAATAGGATGACTTTAGAAGCAGATATTGATTCTAATACTTCAGAAACTCCAAAACAGTATTTTTCGACGGATGAAAGAATTGAAGAAGAAGTCTTGAGAATACTTGGAAGAATATATGAAGATGCTCTTTACTCATACTTTAGATATTATATTCAAGATATTGATGTAAAGGCAAGAGGCAAAGGAGAGTTTATTGATGCTCCTCCTCTTTATGGTTTTAAGGGAAGAAGAGAAAAAAACCCTAGACGGAGTAAACAAGGAAAGTGGCGAAGCGTTATAGCGGAGGCTTCTCCTGATGACGATAAAGAGTATAAACGAGCGATGAACTCAGAAAACAATAGAGTTTTAGGGTTAACCAAGAAAAAGGCGGAACTATTAGTAGAACCTAATATGGAGGCTGGCAATGCACGTTATCAATTATATGGCGAGTTTCCTTTGGGAATGGGAGAAGTCAGATACTCTATTGAAGAAGTATATGATGACAAAGAACATGAGAAAAGCGGATTATTCATTGACGATGGTGAAGTTAAATATTATCAAAACCTGTATGCTTCATTCCATCATCCCGATAAACAACTGAATAAGAAAGAACGGAGGCAATTTGCACATGAATTTGAGAGATTTATGAGTATGCCACCCGAAAAGATTTACGATATGATAAGAAAAAATGAAGGTAAGTGATACCTACTAAAAATTAAACTTTGTAAAAAAAATCCGCCACAAATTTTTTGGAGAAAACGAAATGTGGAAAAAACTTCTCAAATTAGACCGTCCTCTTGATGGTTCTGAATATGAAAGAGAGGTTGTTGATTTTGGCCAAAAGAAAAAGAAAACAAAGCGTGGCCGATATTACAAAGATGACAAACGCACTAAGAATATGCGTTGGAGAAAAGTCATGGGAAGAGGCGGATTATCTGATTCTGATAAGGCTTACATAAAGCGAAGGTCTGGCGATATGGGCGATTTGGTCGAAGAAAGAGTATTAGGTCTAACGAAGGAAAGAGCCGAGAAAATTGGTGCTGAGTTTGAAAATGGCCGATATAAGTTTAAGAGGTCTGCTGAGATTTCTGCCCCAACTTTTTCTGATTATACAGAGAGAAAGGGAAGAGTAGTCTTTGAGATTGAAGAGGCCGAAGGCGAGATGGCCAAAAACGGTTTAGTTTTAGATACTCCCGATGGAAAGATTACACAAAACCTATATGTTATGTATGAACACCCAACATACAGAATAGGGCGTAAAGACAGGAAGAAATATATGGAAGGTCTTAGAGAATTCAATAAACTCACCGATGAAGAATTGTTTAAAATTTTGGAGGACAAATTATGAAATGGAAGATGATTCTGAAAAAGATGGACTACAACCAACTTAGCGACTATGAAAAGAGAAATATTTTCTATGAAATAGTTGGCGATACTGCTTATGAAGAAATTGAGTTGGGCGACTTTATCAATAGTTATTATGATTCTGAAGGGTATTCTGAAATACCTAGAGATTTTGGAGTTTCAGATAATAAATTCCAATTATTAGCATTAGGCGGAATGGACATATATGAAGATGGAGATGAAGAATATGTTGATGTTAATTTTGACGTATATCTGCGAAATATGGAAGATAGAGAAGAGACTTACTATATTGGAAGTATAAGTTATAATAAAGAAACTGATGATTATAAGATGTCTGATGCTGATGAAGATTGGGAATTAGAAGATTTACCATTTAGTGATTTCCTTGAATTTTCAGAAAGTGAGGTTGTTTTAGAATTAACGACATTTGAACAGTTTAATCGTGGAGTAGACTACAATGAACTTGTATCTCATCTTAGAGAGACAGGTAAATGGAATGATGAAGATATGGCATCTAGTATGAAACCTGCAAAAGTTAGCCACCGTCAAGAAGTTAATGAGTGGCTAGAAGAGGCTGAGAATTATGCAACCCAAAAGTTTGAACAATCCTATTCACCCCAAGATGACGCATCTATTGAAGATGCTCAAGATTTCTACAAGTTGTTAGAATACTTAGAAACAACCAATGAAGATGATTGGGATGAAAACAAAATGAAAAGAGACTTTGGCGCAGCGATGGTTATTGTTTCAGAAACATTAGGCGGATTACCATAAGGTGAATATTATGTGGAAAAATTTAGTAAAAGCGATGGGCGACTTCGATGAAGATATTCTCGATACTATTAATTTAGTAGAGAGTCATGGTTATTCTTATTCTCTAGGCGATGAAGATAGAAAAAGATTTGCTGATGCTATTGCGACATTAAGAGATTTATTTAAGACTTACGAGGATGATGAATAATGGATTGGGAAACTATTATCAAAAAAGATAGAGAACCAGTTAGAATACATTTTCTAAGTGAAAAAAAGTTAATGGCTCACGTTTCTGATAAATATGGAAGTGGTCGTGGCCCATATACAATAGAATCAATATATGAAGACTTAAAAAGAAGAGGCGAATTTGAAGACCGTATGGAATTTATTGACGATAAAAGGATTAGATAATATGACAAGATGCACACTACTCGACAAATGGTTTGATGCTGAATCAAAGCGTTTAGATAAAGAAGAAAAAAAACAAAAGAAAGACTTGATTACAGGTGATAAGAAATGAAATGGCAGAATGTTTTAAAGAATAACGAAAGAGAAGATTTAGAAATCCAATTAGAAGAATTGCTCACTAAATGGGGTGAAGAATTAGATGTTAGTGATTTTGAATACTTTGCCGATAGAAATGGCCCAAATGTTTCGGGTATAGAAATTGACGTTACTTTTGAAGATTTAAGCGAAGAATACGATGAGGATGGAAACCAAACTGGTTCTCAAGAAGAAAAGTTTGAAGATGATAAAGGATATTATCTCATCAACTTTGCGAGCGAAAAATATGAAGAATTTGCTGTGGCCGACTATACTTATAATAATGGCTATGAAGTCCATGAATTTAATCCTGAAAGATTAGATATTAATGAGTTAAAGGCAGTAATTGAGGGATTGAGATGAATTGGAAAGAAGTATTAAAAGGAAGTTGTGGGACTGAGAAGTTGGATGAAGATGAGCCATTTGAAAAATCCCCTAAATTACCGCCAAAGGGTCATATGGGTAGAAAAAGAGAAGGTAGATTTAAGTCAAAACACTATGCCAATTTTAATCGTGGCCCACGCTCGAAGAATTTAAGCACAAGAGCAGATGATAGACATACTAGAACTCCCGTTCCCAGAGAAGGAGAAAAAACAATTAACATAAGAAGGTTAGATGAGGACACTAAGAAAAGTTCCAAACCCGACTACATTGATTTGGACAAAGATGGCAACACCAAAGAACCGATGAAGGAAGCAGCGAAAGACGCTAAGAAAAAGCCCAAGCCCAAAAATCCATTTACAAGAAAGGACTAGGAATCTTTATGACATGGAGGCATCTGCTTAGAAAAGAAGCAGGAGCAGTTACAACTACTTCTCCTTCTTCTGTCAAGGGAAAACTATTCAATGTTTCATACAGTAAAAGGAGGAAAATAAATGGCAAGAAAACCCGTAAAGAAGAAGAAGAATAATATTGATGGCAATACCTTTGAGCAAGATTTTGACAATCTAAAATTCGTTCAAGAATACTCCGTATGGAAAGAAAACTGTTTAAGTATTAGTGGCGAAAGCATTGGTGTAGTCAATATACCAACTCTTTGGGACTTTCTCATTGTTCACGTTTTTCAAAATATTCGGGCAGGTTCAGGAAATTCAGGAAGAGACGGTCAAGGCACTATTGAAGCACTAGAGGCCGTTGAAGACATTATCGAAGAAAGAGAATTAAAAGAATCGGATATTATTCTCATCAAATCTTTGGGAGATACTCTCAGAAAGTTGGAAAGTTCTAGCCTCGACCCTCGTTTGATTTTATTTACAGAAACCGTCTTTGGAAAAGGTAAGAACAAGAATAAGAAGAAGGGAAGCATTACTAGAAGAGGCCACTATCGAACTGCCGAATATGTAAAGAGACAGAAGAAAGGAGGACTTCCTGCTGTTCCTGCTGGTTGGTATTCTGGAAGTGGTAATCCTCCTCATTGGGCAATCTTTGGTGGTAATAGCACTTATGCAAAACCTAGAGGTCTTGTTGATATTATGATTGACATTTCTGATGCTATGGGCAAAAAGGGAGAAGGTATCTCTATTCGCAATCTAGAAATTAAAAATCTGAAAGGAAGAAACCAATTGGATAATATGTCAGGTATTCGGGGTGTTGAGAAATACTTCGACCAATTGATTAAGAAAGAAGAATTTTGGAAAGGTGGCCGACTACTTGTAGATAAGGTTGCTAAGGATTTTGCGACTCAAGAATTTAAAGCAACACCAAAGGAACAAAGCCGTGTCCGACAATTAGCAGGATTAGGCGAAAACAAAGAAGCGATTGCAGGAACGATTCGCAATTTTAAATTTACCGCCACTACTGCTTTACCTATTATTGATTTAGTAGAAGCAGCACTTGTAAGAGCAGGAACAAAACAAGCGGGTGATGGATATAGAGCGTGGCAAAATTCTAGAAGAACTGGTTTCGATTATCGAAAAACTGCTAAAGAAGAATTCGGTGAAGAGAACGCAGGTAAAAATCCTGAAAGAAAGGTAATTGCAAAATCATGGCAACAGGTTCTTTCGAGGTGATATTTTGGTAACAAGGAAGCGATGCGGTCTTTGTCAGAGTGAGAATAGGTCTGAATTAGAAGAGGCTTTAGAAACTAGACAAATGACTTGTGATGAAATGGATTCAGCCTATGGTTGGAGAAGTGGAACTGCTGCTCAACATCAAAGAAATCATATGGGCGATTTTGAAATGAGTTCCAATCCAAAATGTAATCTTTGCACCGACCCAATGCGTAAGCACTATGAGAAGGCAATTCATGATGGAGACATTACAAGTGGTGCAGTTGCCGAAGCATTAGATACTACAAAGCAACAGATTCAACGACATATGAAACATCATCTAACGCCAATTGTTCAAGAGTCGGCTGCTATGATGATTGCACGAAAAGAAGTCAATGAAGTTGATATGCTTTCAAACAATGTGCAAAAGTTGGATATGCGTTTAGAACAAGTATTCAACGATTTAGGGAATGATTTAGACCCGAAGATGATTGATGCTTTGACAAAACTCGCTAGAGAGATTCGTGAATCTTTGAAGTATATGATGGAGTTCAAAGGTAAATTGGTTCACAAGCGACAAGATACAATTATTGTCGCACAAATGCAAATTGTTCAAGAAGT
>CAACVD010000004.1_pt1 | contig 82023 bp, 74 predicted proteins | sample 2381771 | NCBI WGS metagenome assembly CAACVD01 (sample SAMEA5211965, study PRJEB30684) | marine metagenome | biome: Marine; feature: Epipelagic; material: Water | collected 2015-10-15 | depth 15 m
GTCTGTTGGACATGAATCGTGCAACTCAGCCAGTGGGTGCAACTGGTATTCCAACCACTGGGCGTACTAACGGGGGCGTTAATCTAGTGTCTGGTGGTGCACGTATTAGCGGTGTTGCTGCAGCCCAACTTAGTGCGTTAGAAAGTGTAATGGTACTGGACAGTTACGAACGAGATTTTTACTTGAACTTGACCAGCATGGTGGAAGATACAGATACCCGTACTGCTAGTATTGCTGAACTACAGGGTATGCAAAACTACTATGCCCCATACTTTGATCATGATAAAATGATGGATTATCAGCTGGATTTGTCAGACAGCACAAGTCTTGTAATGGGAACTGGATTTAGCACTGGTCATTATTTGGGCAACACAATGAGTGGCACACTGGGTACTAGTAAATTCAGTAATACCACTTATGCAAATTTAAACTATAAAAGCGATTCAGGACTGTTTGCGCAAGCTGGGCTAGGTGTAACCAATGTACAGTTTGATAAAAGTGACAGTATGATGACAGGTGCTAGCAGCATTGTAAGCAGCACTTGGACGCTGGGATATGAGTTTACTCCAGTTAGTAAGAATCGCTGGGGCTTTACTGTAAGTCAGCCAGTTACTGTAGAACATGCACGTTTTGGTTACAGTGTCCCCAACGGCCGTACACTGGACGGTCGTGTTAAAAACAAAAAAGTTGAACTGGACATGAGTAGTGAGCAAAGAGAGATTGACTTTGGTACCTATTACAGTTTTAATACTGGAAATAGTTTGGGTATCCCAATGGATGTCAAGATGTTTGGTGAAATCCGTACACAAACTGGTTCTCATCAAGAAGCTCGTGTTGGGTTAACTGCTAGCTGGAAATTTTAATAGAGGACTTTATGCTAAAACTTTTAGAAAAAATTGGGCGCAAACGTGTAATTTTAGATCGTTACAGTAATGAGCCTTATCTTACACGTTACTATTTGTTCCTAAAAGATCGTAAGTGGTTTCCTTTCAATGTATTTTTACATAACTTCCATACAGGTGACTTGGACGATCTTCATGACCATCCCTGGCCCTATTTTACAATTATCCTTAGAGGAGGGTATTGGGAACATACCCCTAGTGGCAAACATTGGTGTGGTCCTGGTCATTTTCGTTTTGCTACTCCACGTAGTCTACACAGAATTGAACTAGCACCTAATACCAATGTGTGGACAATGTTTGTGCCAGGACCTAAGATTCGAGAATGGGGATTTATTGTCAATGGATCCTGGATGCAGCATGAAAAATACTTCGATTATAAAAAAAGTACAATAGAAGGTGATTGACTCACACTAATTATGTGTTACTTTAGTATATGAGTTAAACAAAACCACAAGGAGCAAAACAATGACTAAATTGCTGATGAAAAATGGTAAAGTTGCTGTGGCTGTTAGTGGAGGCTGGGGAGCTGGATGGTCTACTTGGAACGATGTTAGTCCCTTGGATGCACGATTCAATAAGTTGTTTGATGAGGGCAAGCACGAAGAAGCAGCAGCTTTGTGTGAAAAACTGGATCTGGGTTTTAGCGGTGGCGCAGTGGATGTTAGTCTTGAGTGGGTCGATGTTGGAACTAAATTTGTTGTTGAAGAGTATGATGGTTCCGAAGGACTGCGCCGTCTTGAAGAGTTGAATATTCATTGCGCACAGGAGGAGTAGATTATGGATGTTAAAAAAATGTACGTTAGTTGGGACCAAGTAAACCAATGGGTTTACGATATTGCTATGGAGATGTATAGCAGTAACTTTCGTCCTGATTACATTGTAGGTATTACTCGTGGCGGACTTGTGCCCGCTACACTGCTGAGTCACAAGACTGGTATCCACATGCATACACTGGATGTTAGATTGCGTGACACAGCAGATAAAGAACTTCTAGAGACTAATACTTGGATGGCGGAAGATGCTTTTGGATCTAATGATCCGGATACCACAGGCATTACAGGTGCACGTTGGGACCCAGGGTTGCGTAAAAAAATCCTAATCATTGACGATATTAATGATACTGGTAATACACTACAATGGATCAAGAATGATTGGCAATCTAGTTGTTATTGCAAGGAAGAAGCTGCATGGGATAGTGTTTGGTTTAACACTGTAAAGTTTGCAACACTGATCAACAACGACTCTAGTAATTTTGATGTTAATTATTATGGATATAGCATTAACAAGGCTGAAGAAGACGTTTGGATTGTTTATCCCTGGGAACTGTAAATGTACGATAAAATGTTGGATGATATTGTAATTGAAGAACTACAGGACTATTACAGACTAGTAAATCGTTTTGATCGTGTAGACTGTAGCGATACTGTAATCGAACCAGATATAGAATTATTGCAGGCATTACAAATTGTTTTATCCAATTACATGACTAAAAAAGAGTTTGCAGTATGGTTAGAACATAATCCCATAGAATCTACAGAAAACGGATAAAATGGGCAAAATGACATATACTTTAGACGATATAGATATAAAATTAGTTGCAGATGTATGCCAAAGCAATGCAATTGCTAATAAATTGGTATACTTGATTTTACAAAATACTGAACAAGATTATCCCAATATAAATGATCGTATAGATGCTATTGCCTGGGACTATGCAGACCATACTATGGATATCTGGACAGAGGATACTCACATGGATCCCCAGGATTTTTGGGATAAAAATTATTACTGGGCCGTTGATGTTCTAAATACATTACTTGATCGTATAGAGGAAGCTTATATACATGTTGGATGAATATCTGGATTGGATTACATTAGAAGAACAAAAAGAATTATTTTATTATGTAGTATATGCTAATCGTTGGCAATTTGGTCAAGTTAGCGATAATACAATAGAGCCAAACTTCCCACAATGGTTTCAGAGTTTTTACAATCTTAGGCATAGACAATTCAGTGATAGTGCACCCGAAATTTGCAAAACCCTAACTGAACGTTTTCAGAAACAGTTCGCACCCAGCAGTGAATACACAATTGTAAGAAGCATGGCCAGTGCCAATACATTTGGATTGGATGGCGACATCCACACCGATTGGCCTGACCAGGATCAGAGTGTTACAGCAGTGCTATACACAGACAAGGAATGGGAACCAAACTGGGGCGGAGAAACTATTTTCTATTACAACAATTTTGCTAGAGCAATATCCTATGTGCCAAGAAAACTAGTTGTATTTGATAGTAGTATTCCCCATATAGGCAAAGGCCCGCAGCGACGTTGTAAGGAAATGCGGAGTGTGCTTGCTTTTCAAGCTGTACGCACAGCAACACTGGACAACAAGATAAACAAAAATAGTGACAGATAAGTATATATATTATACAATAAACTATTACTTTAGTGGTCTAGGATTTCATCCCACTTTAAATATTCTGCAACCTGATTTAGAAGGTGTATGATGACTTATTTTAGTACAAAAACATATGGACATAATATAGGACTAAGTGCTGTTTTTAGACAGCCCAATGCAGATCATAGCCATTGCCATTTATTGCATGGTTACAGTTTACAATTTAAGTTTACATTTGGTTGCAGTGAACTAGATAACAAAAACTGGGCAGTGGACTTTGGAGGACTAAAACCACTAAAGGCATGGTTAGAAGACAATTTTGATCATAAAACTTGTGTGGATAAAAATGACCCACACAAGGCGGAATTTTACAAATTACAAGACATGGATTTATGTGAAGTAAGAGAGTTTGACGGAGTAGGTGCAGAAAAGTTTGCAGAGCATGCCTGGCGTTTTGCTGATAAACTTGTCCGCGATGCAACAGACAATCGTTGCTGGTGTGAAAGTGCAGAATGTGCAGAACATGGTGCAAACAGTGCTATCTATACTCCGTTTATAATTACCAAGACAGTATTTAAGGAGGAATAAAATGTGGAAGAAAATATGGAACTGGCTCAGTGGCCATGAAGCTGATATTGCAGAAGCTGATCTTTTAGTGGATCGAGTACACACTAAAAAAGCATCTACAAAAAAACCAGCAGCAAAAAAGCCAGCAGCAAAAAAGCCTGCTGCGAAAAAGGCTACTGTTAAAAAAACAGCAACAAAAAAGCCATCTTTGCCCAGTATTAAAACAGCAGACTTAACAGCAATGACTAAAAAAGCAATGGACGAATATGCAGAAGGATTTGGCATTAAGTTGGATAGACGCAAAACAAAAGCTGCAATGATTGAACAACTAAAAACACATACTGACAAAATCAAAGTATCCTAAGAGGAATAAATGAAATTACGTTATAGTGAAGCATTTTATAGTGTACAGGGTGAAGGCAAGTTTGTGGGTGTTCCCAGCGTTTTCTTGCGTACTTTTGGTTGTAACTTTCGTTGCACACACTTTGGTAGAGAGCGAGAAGATACAAGCAACCGTAGTCCACGTGACAAAATGAACCCGGAAGTTCGTGAGCTTCTGGATAACAAAGTCCATGAAAGAGTTACAGACTTTAATGATTTGCCTATAATCCATACAGGATGTGATACATATGCTAGTATCTATCCGGAGTTTAAACATCTTATGATGGATAAAGAAGTAGATGATGTAGTAGAGCATCTGCTTAGTTTAACTCCCCAGGGTTGCTGGAGTTTGGAAAACGGACAAGATATTCATCTCGTAATCACTGGCGGCGAACCTCTTTTGGGTTGGCAACGTTTTTGGATCGAACTATTACAACACCCACGCATGAAGGATATAAAAAATGTTACATTTGAAACAAACACTACACAAAAACTACGAGAAGATTTCCAAAATTTTCTCGGAGAGCAAGGAAACTTTAACGTTTTATGGAGTTGTTCCCCTAAACTTTCAATTAGTGGAGAGCTTCCTGATAGTGCTATTAAGCCTGATGTTGCTAGTAGTTACTATTCTGTGGCTGGTAGTGACATGTATTTTAAGTTTGTGGTTAGTGATGACGTTGACTTTCGAGAAGTTGAAAGTGCTGTTGAAAAGTTTCGCGGAGCCGGGATCAACTGTCCAGTATATCTTATGCCACTTGGCGGACGTTCGGAAGAATATGATCTCAACGTTTGGAATGTGGCTCAACACTGCATGGAAAAAGGATGGAGATTTACCCCTAGACTCCATATCAGCTTATTCGGAAATGCCTGGGGGACTTGATACTTACAAAAATCCTCAACACAAAAAAGCAATGAAGGCTCCTGTAGATCCAGACAAAATTAGAAAGGCAGGATTGTAAATGCAGAATTATATTTTTACAAGTGAGAGCGTAAGTGATGGTCATCCTGATAAAATAGCAGATCAGATTAGCGATGCACTAGTAGATGCTGGACTAAAAAATGGAGATGAAACTACTAGAGTGGCAGTAGAAACTCTAGTTACAACCAATCATATTACAGTAGCCGGCGAAGTAAAAAACTTCAATGTAGATAATGTAGAAGAAATTGTTCGGAATGTAGTTAAAAAAATAGGCTATGAGCAGCAAGGATTTCATTGGAAAGAATTAGAATTTGTTAATAAAATCCATTCACAAAGTGGTGACATCGGATTAGGTACAGATGATTTTGGTGCAGGTGATCAAGGTATTATGTTTGGATATGCTTGTAATGAAAACCCAGCATATTTGCCATCTCCTATCTATTATGCACACAAAATATTACAACAATTAAAAACACAACGGCAGCATGTTCTGGGACCAGATAGTAAAAGTCAGGTAAGTATACAGTACGAAGGGGGTATGCCTAAAAGAGCAGATCAAGTTGTGATTAGCAGTCAGCATGGCGAAGGACAAATAGAACAAGCAAGAAATATCTGCAAACTTGCAGGCATGACGGTGCTAGGAAATTTAGTAGACAATGAAACTATCTGGCATATAAATCCTACAGGAAATTTTGTTGTTGGTGGTCCTGATGGCGACACAGGAATTACTGGGCGTAAGATTATCGTCGATACTTATGGTGGCTATGCTCCCCATGGTGGCGGCGCTTTTAGTGGAAAAGACCCCACTAAGGTTGACAGATCTGCAGCGTACATGGCACGATGGTTAGCAAAGAATGTTGTAGCAGATAACATGGCTGACTGGTGCCAGATTCAATTAAGTTATGCAATTGGAGTTAAAGAACCTACTAGCATTTATGTAGATAGTAATGGACACAATAGAAGTATCCAGAAATTTATTGCAGAAAATATTGATTTGACACCAAAAGGAATCATAGACAGGTTCCAATTATTCAAGTATACTGATTACAGTGAAAATTGTGTATATGGACATTTTGGAGAAAAGAATGTTCCTTGGGAAAAAATTGGTTGGGAAATTTACTAACGTAAATTAGACCTCCAATAGATCCTAGCAAACAAAGAAAGGCTGATAGATAATGGGTTGGTGGAAAATACTTGTAAGAAAAATTAAGTTCAAAGAAGCTAACGAAGATGTAACCGCTGCAAATGATTTACGCAAGGATGCATTGCACACACAAAAGGAAGCGGCAACAACATTGGGAGAGCCCTGGGTAAGTGTTCTTAATGTTGATCTCTCGCCGGAAGATATAGGAAGCGGTGCATTTGAGTTAGACTGGAACGATATATTTGTTGCTAAACTCATAAAGGCAGGCTACAGTGGAAAAACCGATGCAGATATTGTAGACAGATGGTTCCAGGATGTATGTAGGCATGTTGTACTAGAAAGTTATCAAAAAGAACAGGCAGATACCGCCAAGCGTGATCTTGGAAACGGACTTAGTGAATATAAATGATATTATATGTAAATGGTGATAGTCATAGTGCTGGTGCAGAACTTGTAGAAGACTATTGTTTCGCTCAAGATGACCCCGCATTTAAACATTTGGGACGCCGTGCACATCCAGATGCTGTACCGCTTACTTACGGGTATCAGTTAAGCAAGGCACTTAATACAGGTTTTTATTTGGATGCGGAAAGCGGCAGTAGTAACGATCGAATTCTAAGAACTACCCGTGAATTTTTAAACGATAATCGTAATCAAAAATTTGCTATTGTTATTGGCTGGAGCAGCTGGGAACGAGAAGAATGGTTCCACAATGGCGATTATATACAGGTAAACGCGAGTGGAACAGATAGTGTACCTGATGAATTACGAGAAAAATATCAGAAATTTGTTGCTGATTGCACACGAGATCATCTAGAACAAAAACAGTTGGACTGGCACGAAAGAATACACGATTTCCACTTGGAACTTTACAATCAAAATATTCCTCATTTATTTTTTAACAGCTACAGTTGGTTTAAAAAACTATGGAGACCCAGGGTACAACCCATTTACGAATGGCATGATTGCTACTATTCTCCCTATAACCAAGATGGCACTTATTACAAAACACTGGAAATGCAAGACATCCGACCTGTTAGACACAATAGTCAACATTATGGAGAACAGGGTCATAAAATATGGAGTAGGTGCTTGCAAGAATTGTTGACAAAACAACTTGGTAGTGTTACTATGGATAATATAGTAAAACGTAACATTAAACCAAGTGTGAAAAAATGACAAAATATCTTCTAGTAGATACTGCAAACACTTATTTTAGAGCTAGGCATGTGGCTAATCGTGGCATGGACAGCTGGACAAAACTGGGATTTAGTGTTCATCTAACACTGGCTGCCGTTAACAGTGCCTTTCAAAAGGCTGGTGCAGATCATGTCGTGTTTTGTTTGGAGGGACGTAGTTGGCGCAAGGACTACTATGAGCCTTACAAAAAGAATCGCAAAGTTGCACACGCAGCTCTTACTGAGCAAGAAAAAGAAGAAGATCGATTGTTTTGGGAAACATTTGATGACTTGTGCAATTTCCTTAAAAAATCCACTAACTGTACAGTCCTGCAATGTGAAATTGCAGAAGCGGATGATATGATTGCACGCTGGATCCATCGGCATCCGACAGATCAGCATTGTATTGTAAGCAGTGATACTGACTTTGTACAACTGTTAAGTGAAAATGTGTGCCAGTACAATGGTGTACAAAATCATATGATTACACTGGACGGAGTTTTTGACGACAAAGGCAAACTTGTTATAGATAAAAAAACAAAAGAGCCCAAGACTATTCCAGATCCTGAATGGTTGTTGTTTGAAAAGTGTATGCGAGGAGATGCTACTGACAATGTGTTTAGTGCATATCCTGGAGTGCGCAAAAAAGGTACAAAGAACAAAGTGGGATTACTGGAAGCGTTTGCTGATCGCAAAAACAAAGGGTATGCTTGGAACAACATGATGTTACAACGTTGGATGGATCACAACGGCGAGGAACATCGTGTTATAGATGATTATCGTAGAAATGTTACACTGATTGATTTAACAGCACAGCCTGAAGAATTAAAAGAATATATAGATAGCAAGATCCAGGAACAAAGTGTAACTAAACATGCACAAATGGTTGGTGCAAAGTTTCTTAAGTTTTGTGGCAAATATGAATTAACACGTATTTCAGATAATGCAAGTAAATACGCAGAATGGCTGGGGAAAAGTTATGCAGTATCAAGCTAAAAGTATAGTACCGGAAAAATTTTGGATTGTAACACGCAATGGCGAAAAAGTAGGAACTTTACGTTATGACAACGAATACATTCTCACGGTAAATAAAAAGAATGTTCGTGCAAAAGATCGTAGTGAGTTTAAAAACTTAGTTTTTACTGATCAGCAAATTGTTCAAGTGGAACCGCGAAAAGAATATAATGTATATGGATATTCATGTAAAACAAAACCATTTAATGATATCTATGACTTAAAGCGCAAGCTTCCAATTTACACAAAAACGGAAAAAAGTGTTAGTTTCTTTTGTGCAGGTTATTATATTATTAACTTTGAACTTGGTTGGCGGCCTGCATACTGCCCCAAGCTGATCACACTTAGTCGAAATGAATATCAGGGTCCTTTTAAAACCAAATTGGAAATGAAGGAAGCCTTAAGAATTGCACAACTATGAATTTGCCGCAAACAAACGAACTCAGTAGATTTGCCACAAGATGTACTAGTGCAAGGTCTGATGTGCTAACTGTTGACAAGCAAGAAGCACAACGTATTGCTGTAGAATATCAACGACTACTTGAGTATTGTACTGCTCTACAACATGAACTGATTCAGGAAAAAAACAGACAGTTGGCAAGTATAGAAATACTAGGACCTGAATTTTAACTCATAATCATAATATACTCACTTAATTGGTATAAATACCATGGATAGAGAGACAGATTATGAGTAGACCCAAACCAACGATCATATTAGAAAAGACCGATAAAGAAACCTACAGGACCGAACAGATTCTTGCAAGTGATGGAATCTGGGCAGTCTATTATAAGAACCAAGCTATCAATTTAAAAAGCAGTAATATTTTGGTAAACTATCCTGGACCAAAGTACAAAAAAGTAAGCTTTAGTAATCCAGGACATGCTATTCATCTCGCCAAAAAACTAAACACCAAGTTTCATTGTGAGGACTTTACTGTGGTACTGCTAAACAAGGGCGAGCAGATATATCCAGATCTAAACAACAACTAACAGATATTTTCCGTGCTGAAAGTGGTGCTGAGATAGAATTTAAAGATATCTGGCAAAACACAAGGGACACTGGTGGTCTGCGACTAACAGATCGTGGAGTAGACTTACTGGATATAATAGAGCTGGAAAAGTTTAGTGTGGAGTTAACAGATGTACGACTAACAAATCAGTTTTATCTGGATCTGGACAAGTATATGGATTGTCCATATTATATACAAACAGGAAGATGGCCTAAAATTTATATCTACAGTGAACGCACATATTTTTGGTTGATAATGAACAACAAAAACTGGGACAGATTTTTAGCTAGTCATAAAAATAAGTAGATCTAGGGTTGACATTTTATGTAACTATGCTATTTTACATGTATAGACAATAAGACAAAGGATGTAAACTCATGGAAGACATTGTAACTCCCTTAATTTACAATCAAGAAAAATATTACAACTATGGCGTTCATAAAAAAGATGGCGGTGTGTGGAGTAATAAATCAGGAAATTGGAAGCCTTTGAAATGGAGAGTTGGTGGAAAAATGAAATATCCGTTTTGTAGCGTCATAGCAGAAAGCGGAAAGGAAAAACTTGTATCGTTTCATATCGCAACACATGAAACACTAAATCCCGATCTTCCAGTACCTAAAGGTATTACTAAAACAGATTGGAAGAAAACTCCTGCTAGTGTAAAAGCAATTTTGAGAAAAATTTGGCAGGTTAATCATATCGATCACGATCATCTAAATTTTAGTCCAAAAAATCTTGAATGGACTACAGGTACAGAAAATGTTGCCGCATATCAAAGACACAGATTAGCCGCAAAAAAAGGTTGACATATTACAAATCTGCTGTATATTAAGAGTATAGGTTGTTAACACGGAGTGCAAAACATGATCTACAGCGTCCTGGAAAGTGCCATTAACACTGCTCTTGAGTTAGATGAAAACTTTGACGATAACGGTAACATCCTCTGGGACTACATCCATGCTGATGCATATGCAGATGTCCGTAAGTTTTTTAAAGATGATGAAACCTTTAATGAGTACTTTGATGACATCGTAGATGGCATTATCAGTGAGATGGACGAAGTTGCGTTTCAATATGAAATGATGATACCGCTCTCCGTGCACAACAGCACAATTAACTAAAACAACTTGACATTATTACAAAATATGTTACATTACTAGTATATTGTATACAGGAGACATGAATGTCAGAAACACGCACAGTAACTCTTAATGAAACTCGTACCCGACTAATTCGATTAATGAAGTTGGGTCGTCCAGTGTTTATTTGGGGACAGCCTGGTGTAGGCAAAAGTGAACTTATCCAAAACATTGCTGACAGCAATGAACTAGGCACTACTCTTGTAAAAGATGTTCGTGTTGCTCTTAACGAGCCTACTGACATCAAGGGTATGCCGTTTTTTAACAGTAGCACAGGTAACATGGAATGGGCTCCTCCTGTGGAACTTCCCACACAATCCGAAAGCGAACAGTACGATACAATTATCCTGTTCCTGGATGAACTCAACAGTGCTGCTCCTGCTACCCAGGCTGCTACCTATCAGCTTACTCTTAATCGCCGTGTAGGCGAATACGTGTTGCCTGACAATGTTGTTATCGTTGCTGCAGGTAACCGTGACAGTGATAAAGGCGTTACTTATCGTATGCCCACTGCTCTTGCCAATCGTTTTGTGCATTTTGAAGTTCGTGTGGATTACGAAAGCTGGATGGACTGGGCTGTGGACAACAATATTCATCCTGATGTAATTGGCTATATTAGCTTTGCTAAACAAGATTTGAGTGACTTTGATCCTCGTAGCAGTGGCCGAAGTTTTGCTACTCCCCGTACCTGGACTTTTGTGAGTGATATTCTCAAGCAGGAAAGCGGAGACGAAGCAGAAGATACAGACATGATTGCAGGAACTATTGGCGAAGGTATTGCACTAAAGTTTATGGCGCATCGTCGCATTGCTGCAGACATGCCCAACCCGCGTGATATCCTTACTGGCAAAGTTACTGAACTCAAAGTGGATGAGATCAGTGCGCAATACGCTCTTACTGTTGGTATGTGTTACGAACTAAAAGACATTTATGAATCCAACAAGAAAAATTGGCACACAGAAGCTGATAATTTCTTTCGTTTCATGATGGATCATTTTCCCACAGAGATGACTGTAATGGGTGCACGGATTGCTGTTAGCAATTATGATCTCCCGTTTAATCCGCAAGAACTTACTCACTTTAACGAATTTTTCGAGCGTTATGGTAAGTATGTTGTAAAGGCTATGGAGGATTAATGAGCAAGCTAGAAGAATACCGTGAAAACTTGAGCTTTTTACAAGGCACAGAACGATTGGAATATTTGATCGATCTTGCTAAAAAACCTACTACACTACCTGAAGTTTTGCGTACAGATGATAGACTGGTCTCCGGGTGTATGAGTAAAATCTGGATTGATGCAGGAGTTGTAAACGATCATGTTCAGATTTACTATGATAGTGATGCAATGATTACTAAAGGAATCACTAGTATTGTATGTGAGTGTTACAGCGATCTTCCATTAACACAAGCACTTTGTATTACAGAACAGGATATTCAGTCACTGGGTATTGCAGAACTTGTTACACAACAGAGACGCAATGGATTAAGTTCGCTTGTTAGTACTATTAGAAAACGTTTGAATGCATTGGAGAACAGCAATGACTAATCTTACACTAGAACAGGACTTTGATGCCTGGTGGAACTTGCCCAAGTATCATAAAGTGGACATTGAGGCTAAAAAGTTTAGTAATGTTCGCATTGTACGGCGACACGGAGGCAATCATGGTTGGCCTGGTGTGGATCGAGATGTAAAATACTGGGTAGAACTAGAAAATGGTTATGCTGTGGGTATGGTACATCGCAAAGGGGAAACAGGCACTCGTTATAAGAAATATGCTGAATTTCCTGTAGAAAAAATGCATTCTTGTGCTTGACACATCTTTAAATTATGTTAGTATAAGAATGTAAGTTAAATCCAGGAGAAATTAAATGTTGCATATGTTGGACGCCGTTAAAGATTTAGAAAAATCAGAGTCAGACCACCTTGCGTTTAAACTCAGTAAGGGTAATGTAGATGCTGGTGATACACTTGTTAAGATCGAAGACCTTGTAAAACAAGCACTCAACAACGGCAACGAGATCGAAAACGGTATTGAAAAATTACAAGATCGGTTGGAGGGCAAGAAATACAAGCCTGAACATTTTGGCCGAGTTGCAATGATTCCTTTAAGTGCTGTTTATAGTAATCTTGACATTCAACGTATTGTTGAGCATACACATATTAGTCGTAACATTTTGCCTATTTTTGATCCACGCATTACACAGCCAATTAATGTTGTTTGCTACCCAGTTGGAGCACCGCATCCCATTACAGGAGAAACACTAACTGAGGAAATGTACACTGCATGGGACGGACAACAAACGGCATCCTGTATTGAATCATTGCTAATGTATAATATGATCGATATTGATGGAGAATTTTACATCAAAGCAAATGTTATTGATTATGACTTGGAAGTACCAGGTAGTGACATTACTGGGGAAGCTGTTGCTAACTTTGGCTTCCGCACAATTAATGGTAAAGGCAAAAAGCCAGTAGATCCATACTATGGTCTCCGTAGTGAAGCAAATGGCAAGCGGTTGTACGGTTCTACTCTACAAGAAGATGTACACAGTGACGCAATGTGGAGCGTAATGGAAGAAAATCATATGTTGCCAGCGCCCACAACTGGTACAGAGAAAAAAGAACGTGGACGTATTGCACATGTTAGTGGCATGAAAAAAATGGCCAGTCATGATACTGAAAACTTTGATATTGAAACATTTGAAAAAGTTATTAAGTTCTTGAGCACCTATTTTAGTACTGATAGCGGCATTAACTCAAGTTTTTACATGGCAATTGCAGAGCTTTATGAAAATATGAAAGAGCAGGAAATCGTAGGCTTTAACGAAGTACAGTTTGCACAGTTTATTAAAGACCGGTATGCAAACGGAGACGGCTTTAGCACTTATGCAAAGAAACGTTTGCACAAGTTGCAGGACACCCTAGGTACAAAGCGTAGCTGGACAGATGCATGCAGTGTTCCTTATATGATTGCTGATTATGTTGAATATTGTGAAGAGAACAATTTGCAACAAGGCAAGTTGCCAATTCCAGAAAAATTACAAAACTTTGTTAGCGGAACAATTGATATTATCACTGCAGGTGAGTAATGCAAGACTATTACTTTTACATGTGGCGGCACCCTTACACAGGCATGACATGTTTTGGTATTACCAAAAATGAAAAAAGGCGTCGTGTAGATTATGAAGGACATAACGGCTTTGATGTAGAGTGGTCGTATTTAATCAGTGCTAATGAACCCACAATACTGGAATTAGAAAAAAGCCTAAAACGATATATTAAAAAATTAGATGTGGGTTACAAAGGTTATGAATGGATTAACTGCTCTGTGGATTACACTAGTATAGAAAAAACTGTAGAATATATTATTAGGGATAAAGTTGTACAATATTACACTGTGTCCTAACAATTGATTGACAAAATCTGTATCAGTGCTATTATGTATAAGTAGCAAGGAGGAATAGTATGTCTACAACTGCTAATACAAAAAACATAGAGTTGCCGGTGGGTTTTGAGACTGTGCGTGAAGAAGATTTTACTGCACGAGAGAAACTTACTACTGCACGTGTAGCACTCTTGCTCAAAGCAAGTTTTTTTGGTAACATGGCTACACGTTTGCCACTTGTAAATGCTGATGCTTGGTTGCCAACTGCAGCAACAGATGGTCGCTATTTCTACTATAATAGCAAATTTATCAACATACTCAAGGACAAGGAAGTAGAATTCTTGTTTGGGCACGAAGTGTTGCACAATGTTTATGATCATATTGGGCGCAGCAAAGACAACAATCACAATCCTACTATTGCTAATATTGCTGCAGACTTTTGTGTAAACAGAGATCTTGTCAAAAGCAAAATTGGCACCTTAATTACTACAGTACCAGCATTGTATGATCGCAAATACGATGGTTGGAGCATGGAAGAAGTATACGATGATCTGTACGAAAACGCTCCTAAAATAGATATTGATCAACTTGCAGACATGTTGTTGGACGAACATTTGGAGAATGACGATGAAGGTAATGGGGATCAGGATAAACAGAGCCAGCCTCAAAAAGACAAAAACGGGAATTTGGTCAGTACTCAAAAACCCAAATACAGTGAAGAAGAGCGCAAAAAAATCCGGGACGAAATTAAAGAAAGTTTAATTAGTGCAGCAAGCCAGCAAGGTGCTGGAAAACTGCCTGCTGGCGTACAGCGTCTTGTTAAGGACCTAACAGAACCCAAAATGGACTGGCGTGAACTGTTAAGCATGACTATCCAGAGTACTATTAAAAGTGATTATAGTTTTCAACGTCGTAGCCGCAAAGGACAAAACACTAATGTAATTATGCCCGGTATGATTCCAGAAAACACTATTGATATTGCTGTTGCAGTGGACATGAGCGGCAGTATCAGCAATGCAATGGCAAAAGAAATGCTGAGCGAAGTCAAAGGCATTATGATGCAGTTTAACGACTTCAAAATTCGCTTATGGTGTTTTGACACTAGTGTGGATGCATATGCTGAATTTGATAGTAGCAATGTCGATGAAATTGACGAATATACTCCCGTAGGTGGTGGTGGTACCGATTTCATGTGTAACTGGAAATACATGGAGGAGCAGGATATTCAACCTGAACGCTTTGTTATGTTTACTGATGGTATGCCCTGGGATTCGTGGGGAGATCCTGACTACTGTGATACTGTGTTTATTATTCATGGCAGTGAAACTATTGTGCCGCCGTTCGGAAATTATGCCTACTATGAATTGAATAATAAATAATTTTATGAAATCATTTACATTTGTTCTAGCATTAGTAATGGTCTTGTGCACGAGCCAAACCAGTAATGCACAACTTTATTCTCAGCAAGAAAAACCTAAAGAAGAACCAAAATCTTTCCAGGAAAGTATGCAATATGCACAAAAGCCAGTTCCCTGTAATGATGTGGACAGAATTTTCAAACAAGCACAAAAACTGGGCCTTAAGCCAGCTTTTGGGGGAATGGCTTTAACACAAATTCCAAGCCCTAATGGAATAATTAGTTTACCTATGACCGTATATCTGTTTGCTAATCTAGAAACAGGTCAATGGATTATTGTAGAAACTAATCAACTAAGACCAGAACAACCACAAAAAGGATGCATTATTTCGCAAGGAAAAGAACCAAATTTTGATCCTCAAATGCTCAAAATGCTAACCACTCCAACAGACAAGAAATAAATAATTTTATACGCACATAATTATTGACTATCAGTGCATATTTTATTAAAATAAACTATTATCATCATCTTATAAAGGAGATATCAATGTCAGAAGAAAACATTATGGATGAAGAACCCGTTCAGGACGAAGATTTAGATACCAACACTGCCGCTGATGCAGAACAAGAACAAACACCAGCTGCTCCAAGTCTTGGTTTGGCTGATCTTAAACTAATGGCGAATGTCATCGAAGTAGTTACTCAACGTGGCGCAGTTCGTGCAAATGAAATGGCACCAGTAGGTATTGTATATAATAAATTAATGAACTTTTTGATTGCAAATGGTGCAGTACAAGTGCCTGTTTCCGAAGAAAATCAAGAAGAGGCACCAGTAGACCAAGGTGAAGAAGGCGAGGAATAATATGATCAAGCACGTAGGTAAACATAACGACAAAAAGGTAATAGTGATGTTCCGTGAAGTTCCAGGTGAGGATCACATGGCACTAGTACTGTATACCGATACTTTACCAACTCGTGTCCATGACGATCTAATGAACTGCCTACAGAGCGATGCTGGCCAGTCTGCAAAAGATTTTGCAGATGCGGCCCATCGTTTTGTTGGTACTGATGGACGCAATTTGCTGAGTATGATTCATTCAGAAGGCTGGATGAAAAAAGTTCGGACACAGGATGTTATTATGGTGCCACGACCCAACGCACCAGGTGTATTGTTAAGTGAAATCAACAAAATTATCCGAGATTTGGATGTTGGAGGGGAAGCTGCACAAATGATGGCTAATTTAGATGCAAATTCTGGTTTAGCTGATCCCCAAAAGAAAGCTGCTGGAGTTCAGGCAGCGCAACAAGTTAGCGAAAATGGTGTATTGAATGATGATGCACTAGCACAAAACATGCTCCAACAAGCAGAAAAAATGAAAGCAGATGCAAAAGGTTTGGTTGCTGAAGCAGATAGGATTATGAAAGAAGCTTATGAGTTAAATCCTGGTTTGGCACCTAAAAAACGTGGTCGCCGTAAAAAAGTAGTTACTGAATAATCAGCATAAAGGATCTAATGCTCATGACTTCACAAAAAAGTGACCAAGAACTGTTGCCTATTGACGTAAAATTGATTAGCTATAGTCAACCTGCAGATGATATTTCCCAGGAGGGTATTGTTGATATGCAGGAACTTATTGCATTTTGTGCAAGGGTAAGCAATCCTGCTAACCAAATGAATACGGAAACCAGTGACAAATTGATTAAGTATCTAATTCGCGAAAGTCACTGGAGTCCACTTGAAATGGTAAGTGCTTGTCTTGAAATCAATACCACTAGAGATATTGCTCATCAGATTGTAAGACATCGTAGTTTTGCATTTCAAGAATTTAGTCAGCGTTATGCTAACCCTGATGCACTATCTGGTATGTTTGTGCGAAGAGAAGCAAGGCTCCAGGACGATAAAAATAGACAAAACAGCACGGAACTGGAGGATACACCGGAAAACAAGATCCTGATGCAAGAATGGTTGACACACCAGGATCGTGTTGTACTTGCTGCACACAAAGCCTATACCTGGGCAATTGAAAAAGGTATTGCAAAAGAACAAGCTCGTGTTGTACTACCTGAAGGACTCACAAAATCCCGTTTGTATATGAACGGTAGTATCCGCAGTTGGATTCATTACATTGAGTTACGTAGAGAAAATGGAACACAAAAGGAACACATGGACATTGCAAAGGCTTGCGCAACAGTAATTGCTAAGGTGTTTCCACTAGCAGGAAGTTTATAAAAATTATGGGATCAAAACACCCAATGGAAGTAGTAAACAAGCTTGGAGGTAATAAATTTGAGTTTAGTATTGTTTTAAGATATCTTATTAGAAATAATACTGTAAAAACTCCAAGCGATGCAATTAGATATTTGGAAACTAATAATACATCTATAGAAGAAATATTAGAGGAAATGACTAGACCCAAACAACCAGTTACTAAAGAATAAATGTCCAGTGTTCTTGTAATAGGTGGTTTGGGATTTATTGGACATCATCTTGTTAATCAGCTGTATAGAGACGGTCATGATTTAACAATAGTTGACAATAATGCACCTTATACAGATCCTGAAATTTACACACAACGGGAAAGTTGTATACCACAATTACCAATTATAAGAAAAAATATTACTGACGTTGAAGTATCTGATATTTCTGTCTTGCAAGACACAGTGGTGCATTTGGGTAGCTATCCTAATATTAAAGAAATTGAACGAAGTCCTGATCTGGGAATTGCTAGTTTAACTCATGGTGTCTTCCATAGTTTAACACTAGCAAGACAGCTGGAAGCAAAAAGATTTGTTTACAGCAGTAGCAGTATGGTATATGGAGATTTTAAACAAAATCCCTGCACAGAAAACCACCCTAGACACCCCAGCAGCATTTACGGTATTTACAAAAAAGCAGCAGAAGATCTTGTAATTGCAAAATGCAAAGAATATAACATAGAATACACAATTATTAGACCTATTGCCGTGTATGGTCCTGGAGACAATAAAAAACGTGTTGTAAGTAAATTCTTTGATCTTGCTATCCAAAATAAAAAATTACCGGTTCGTGGAGATACTATTCTAGACGCTACATACGTACTGGACGTAGTACAAGGATTTACCCGAGCTGTGCAAAATTCAAACAGTAATGTTGTGCTGAATATAAGTGCAGGCACAGGTGTAAGTATCCGTAGTATTGCGCAAGAGATTATCCATATTGTAGGAGCAGGAAGCATAGACTTGCAGGAACCAGATCCAATTTATCCTGTAAGAGGAGCACTTGATATCACATGTGCAAAAAAAGCAATTGGATATTATCCAAGATATTCATTACAGGACGGCCTAAATGATATGTTTGACAAATTTAGATAGACTGTATAAACATCTTCAATCCGAATTAGTAATTGCACAGGAAGATGTATTATCAGGTGGTCGTGTTGTTCTGGGAAAATATTTGGATCGTCTAGAAGAACAAATTGCACACAAATCCAAGTCCCGTTATTGTGCAGTAGTGGGCAGTGGAAGTGATGCTCTTATGTTTGGTTTACAGGCACAAAATGTAAAACAAGTAATTGTTCCAGCCCAGAGTTTTATAGCAACAGCAAATAGTTGCACAAGAGCTGATTCAGAAATATTTTTTCAGGATGTTGATAAACATGGACAATTAAATTGGAGTAGTGTAAATCAAGACGCTGTATGGGTAGGATTGTTTGGTAATCCATTAAAAAAACTTCCCGCTACAAGATTTTATGAAGATGGTGCGCAACACTTTGGTTTGCCGCTAAGTGGTGTATTTGCCAGCTACAGTTTTGATCCAACAAAAACACTTCCCAATTTCGGCAATGGCGGTGCTGTAGTTAGTAATGATGCAGATTTAATAGATCGTGTTAAACAATTGAGAAGACATGGCAGTGTACATGGGCATACTGGCGGACATAGTATTGTGAGTGAACGTGAATGTGCTGAACTAATTATAAAATTAAAATATTATGATGACTGGACAAGTCATAGAAAACAGCTTGCTGAGTATTATACAGAAAATTTAAAACACTTGTTGAAAATTATAACCGATCCCCAGGGCATGGTAAGCAAGTTCGTGATTTCCAGTATACATAAGCAATCTATCCAAAAAGAGTTATTAGCAAACAACATTCAGTGCAAAGATGTATACACACAACCTCTTGCTAGATTACCACAGGCTCAAGAAAATTGTAATACGTTTTTAAGTATACCTTGTGACGGATATACCACATGGACAGAAGCGTCAACTGTTGTGCAAACTATTGAACGTTTCTTCGAGCCATCCCCATTCAAAACTCAGTTGTAAATCTTTGCCACTGGATACAAAATCAATTGCATCCCTAGCACCCAGTTTACTCCATTCTCCCATATCACCAAGACCAGTAGATAACCATTTATCCAGTCTGTATTTACTTTGCACATCTTCCTGTTGTGTTAGTTTTACAACCTCTCTAAAGCTTGTGCGCCAGGTTTCGTAAGGAGTATTTGCATAGTCTGCAGTACTGCCTGTGACTGGAACAGTACCATGTGGCATGCTAAGAGTAAAGTCCAGCCCCCATTCTGTACAATCCAACACAAGTTGTTTGTGATATGCAATTATACCCATGTGCCCATAAGTCATATCTGTGACAGGATTGTAGGCATCAAAAATATAGTGTTTTGTGTTTTGTAAATAATCAGGCTGCCAACCAAAATTAAAGTCATCATGCACCCAACATTTAGCAAAAACATTAATAAACCATTCCGTGTCACTTATTTCTGCACAAGCTTTATATGCAAGTGCTCTGCCGTTGACACCGTCAATACGTTTTGCATTAGGACACAATTCCAACAGTCTATTCCAGTTTTTTTCGGCGTTTTTTTCACCATTTGAAAGATATACTACATCTAGCGGCTTATCTTCACATTTAAAGCCCTTATGACGCAAGATATACGGGTAGTCATAAAATTGTGTCTTAAATTCGCTTTTACTGTCTCTAGGCACTAGCGATACACTACCACTTGTGTTAAAAACATGTAGTTCTGGCTTTTTCCAGAAAGGCGGATCATATTCCACAACATCTTGCGTATTACGCAATAACCAGCCATATACAGTTTGTAATTCGTCCAGATTGTTTACAACTGGCCATCCACAACGATCTACACTGATATCCTTTACATAATTCACAGTCTCGAACCAGCCCAGTACTTTTAGATTGTCCATTTGTTCTTTGTATTTTTGCACAGGTAACAGGAAAGTATCTCCTTCCACTTGTTGATTACTGGGAAAAACATGCAACATATCTTGTTGCCAGGGTTCAGGCTCCCAACCAAAATCAAAATCTGTGTAATCACATACGCTTCCACATACCCAAACATAATCATTGTCAGTTCGTTCTGCAATACGTTTTAGAGTATCCAACCAATTACCAAAAAACCTTGCCTTTTTATAATCCAGGGCTGGTGCAAACTCGGCTGAGTTTCCAAAGTCCACATACCAGATTTCGCGGTTATCATCAAACAGTTGCACTGTTTGATCTTCTACAAAATTAAGTTCTGGAAAGTCCTTGATATCATCAAACCAGGGTGCTAATCTCAAATACTCATGCCGGGGCACACGAAATACATTGGCCCACTTGTTGTGTCTACTACCAAATACATGAATCATATTGCTTTGCCAGTTTTCCGGAAACCAACTAAAGTCGAAATCAGTGTAATCATAATCGCTACTTGCAATCCAAACAAAATCCCCAGTGCTGTTTTCACAAGCCTTGCGAATAATGTCTCGCCATGTACCTACACCTCTAATTTTACGTGCTTTTTTATCATGCTTTAAAACACTATCATAACTTTGTTGTGCATTTTGATTATAACGATCTATAACAAAAATATCTGTTGTAATTTTACCTCTTACTTGTTGTGCTGTCTGATATTTTACTTCCTTGGCACTATCTGTAATATACTTGGGACCTCCCTCTCTGGCCCATTTTGTTCCAAACACATGAACGTATTCTTCGCCTCTGGGAGGATGCCAACTTAAATCAAAGTTATCCAGTTCTACATTATTGGGAATTTCCCAACGATCCGGTTGGGGAATACTTGTAGCACGTTGACAATTTTCGTACTTTACTTCCTTTGCATCTTCGTGCCTGTATTCTGGACCGCCACTGTTATGCCATTGTGTACCAAAAATATGAACAAATAAATCATCATTCCTAGGATGCCAACTAAAATCAAACTGATCCAAATCAATATAATCAGGCACATACCAATTGTCCAAACTGGGAACCCTAACACATTTTTGCACTGTTTCATATTTTTTCTCTATGCTATTCTGTGTTACATATTCAGGGCCGCCATCAGGTTGCCATTGTGTTCCAAAAACATGTGTGAATTTTTCAGCCCTACGTGGATGCCAACTAAAGTCAAATGTAGCACGGTCCACGAGATCAGGAACTTTCCAGTTTTCTTCTGTAGCTATTGCATGAGCTTTTTGTCCTGTTTCATACTTTAACTCTGTAGCACCTGGGGTGTGATATTCTGGACCCCCATCTGGTTGCCACTGAGTTCCAAATACATGTATAAAGTTTTCGTCTGTTCTGGGTCTCCAACTAAAATCAAAACTTCCTACGTCAATATAATCCGGGACTATCCAATTGGTCATTTCGTCTAGTGTTTGTGCCCGTTGTACATTTTCATACTTTAGTTCAGTAGCACCAGGTGTACGATATTCTGGTCCTCCATTGGGTTGCCATTGCGTGCCAAACAAATGCGTAAAATTTTCATCTCTGCGTGGATGCCAACTGTAGTCAAAACTATTGGCTAAAATATTTTCTGGAATAAACCAGTATTGTTTAGTTGGCAATGCATGTGCTTTTTGAACTGCTTCGTATTTTAACTCTGTTGCACCTGGTGTGTGATACTCTGGCCCGCCATCAGGTTGCCATTGTGTACCAAATAAGTGAATGAAATTTTCATCCGGATCAGGATGCCAGCTGTAATCGAAATCGTTATGATTAATGTTTGCTGGCACATGCCAATAACTTTTGTCTGGTAGTCTTGTTGCTGTCTGATCCGTTCTGTAATTAAGGGGACCCTGATCCCATTTATTTGCAAGATATAAACCGCTGTTTCGTTGCCATTGACTGGGCCATACATAAACATGATTCCATTCCCAACTGGGAGGAACAACTCCGAAATCAAAATCTGTTAGGTTAAAATAGCCCGATAAATACCAGAAATATTCTGTTTTACTTAACTCCCTTGCTTCCTGTATATCACTTGCATACTGTGCATGTGCTATTTGTTGAGGGGGAATATTTGTATTATAAAAAAGATCGTACATGTATAATTTAGATGCCTTTTATGAAACTATCAGTGTATGGTTTCGCGAAAACTTTCGCAATTGTAAACCTGCTGTAATTTATCCATATCCTTTTGGTAGTGAAGATCCTGATCATATTGTGTTTGATAGCGACCATGAATTTCCAGATACAGTATTATTATTATATGACCAAGAGCCTATTAGGTCAACAAATAAATGGTTGGACCACTGGGCACCCACACTGCAAGAATGGGGATGCCGTGTAATACTTATTAGTTCACAAATTAGTGGAGGAGGTATTTCCCAATATGTGGAAAAATATAACTGGCAAATGATAGTGTATCAGCATCACTGGCTTGCAAGCAGAGATTGGTTCCGTAGTTACATGGGTAATCCCTATCTACACAGTGTAGCAGATAGAAATATTACACATCATTTTAGTTGTTACAACAGATTGTTTAGTCATGAAAAACCTCATCGTATTAACCTGCTACGAGATTTTTATGATAATGATTTACTGGACAAAGTGGAACTCAGCTTTCCCAGTGCTGATCCTTTTGAGGGCAAGACTTATGCTGATATAACCGGCAGGCAAGACATACAGAATATATTGCCTCTTGTAGTGGATGATCCACTACATTCGAACGGCAGTTCCAGTATAGATGTAAAAAGTGCCAATACAACAGGTGTTCAAATAGTGACAGAAACTGTGTTTGATACAGATGCAGTGGGGTATATTACTGAAAAAAGTTACAAACCTTTTGTGTTAAAACAACCGTTTGTTATGTTTGCTCCAGCATATACACTAGCTACCCTGCAGGACATGGGTTTTAAAACTTTCGATTCGTACTGGGATGAAAGCTATGATCAGATAGAAGATACACATTTACGATATGCTAGTGCATGGAATACTGTTCAGGAAATATGCAAATGGGATTTGGTTACATTGGAAAATAATTTACATGGTATGCAGGATATACTTGAATACAACTATGATAGATTTTATGCTAGACAACCAGTAGAAGATCTGATAAAAAATTTATTTGATCAAATCAGACATCTATACCCATAATCATACGTGTTTCTTCAGGAATCATATCGGGACCAAAAGGAGGAACAAAAACTAACTCTCTATGGCAAGTATTAATACCTTCTACACTCATGCATGCCGCATAAATGTCCCGACAAATTTCATCTGCAAACGGACACATCATACTTGTTAGGGTATGAGTTACTTCACAATGATCATTTGTAATATCTACACTGTAGATTAATCCCAAGTCATACACATTAATACTGATCTCAGGATCATAAACTTCTTTAAGGGCATGTATTACTTGATTTCTTAACTGCATACCTTTACTCCATATCTTTTTTCAAATCTATCTGCATCTGCTCTATTATTAACCATAGGTTCACCTTTAATATTAAGACTTGTGTTTAGTAACATGGGACAATCTGTCAACACATACCATTTTTCCAATAGTTCTCTAACCCCTGGATGATCATTTTTGCCAACTGTCTGAACACGACTGGTACCATCTTTGTGCACAATAGCTGGATACAATTCTGGGTACTTGCAAGTGTATACTCCTTGCATGTAAGGCTCACTACTGCACTGGGAGAAAATTTTATCTGCATGTTCTTCCAGTACCATAGGTGCAAAGGGTCTAAATTTTTGTCTACGTTTAATTTCGTTAACACGATCCTTGATTTCTGCACCTCTGGGATCAGCTAATAAACTTCTTGTACCCAGCGCACGTGGTCCAAATTCTGCTCTACCAGTAGCTACTCCCACAATTTTGTTTTCCTGTAATTCTCCTATTACAGCATTGGTGGGATAAGATCCTTGTATGTCATGTCCCAAATAAGGTCCAGTCCAGTTTAATCGTTTGCGATAACTGAGTGCGGCCGCTCCCAAACTGCTACCACAATCTCCTGGATTAGGCATGATCCACCAATCTGCATAGTGTGGTCGCAATTTACTGTTTGCTACACAATTTAGTGCAACACCGCCCATAAAAACAACATTTTCATAAAACTTAACATGATGTCTAAACAAAACTTCCAGTAATTGTTCTGTTACGGCCTGTGCACCAGCAGCAATATCAAATTCGTCCATGCTTTTGGGAAAAACTCCATCAGGTATACCCGTGTGTAGATTGTCTCTAAATTCCACTTTGTTTACACTGTGAATCATTTCCAAACATTTGGCATACGCTGGCTGCCACAAACCACCATAAGCTGCCATGCCCATTAAAATATACTCATCTTCCATGGGCTTTAGACCAACGTATTGTGTGATAGCACTGTAAAATAAACCTATGCTGTTGGGATATTTTTGACGCCATACTGGAGTATATTGTGCATATCCATATTCATCATAACTTGCATCCCATATGCTAATTGTATCCCATTCTCCAATTGCATCAACTACAACTACCTTTGCCTGATCGAAAGGACTGGTTTGGAATCCTGCAGCAGCATGACTTTTATGATGCTGATGATATTCTACATGTTGATTTAATCCTAATTTTCGTAACTCTTTAGCAGGACTTGGAGCAAAAATTTTACGCCATTCTCCACTGTAAATTTGTCTAGTTTTTTTTCTCAAAGGACTTTCATACCAAGCAAGCCAGTCTGGTTTTCCATAACTAAGAGCATCATCAATTAGTTCTTGATTTAAATTTGCATCATTCTTAATGCCACTATATCTTTCTGCATGCCCAGCAAATAAAATATTGCCATTGCTGTCCACTAGGGTAGCGCCTGCATCATGAAATCCACCACTTAAACCTAACACAGCTGGATCCTTGTATTCCTGTGTTTGAAACATTATCCAACAAATGCCTTTTCTAACACAAATGTTCCTTTAGAACGTTTATTGCCTTCCACAAAACCTTTTTCAAGCAATCTTTTTTTCATATCCATATTAAAATCCATACTGCCGCAAATCATTACTCTATCTACCTGAGGTCCAATATCGTTCCAAAATCCGTGTTCATCAATATGATGTGTAATACGACCAGTAAAAATACCAGATCCGGGAGAATCTTGTGTAACAGTTGGGTAGTATAGGATAGGAAAACTTTTAAGTGTTTCATGAAATGCTGCCAATTCCTGTTGGGTTCTAACAGTCCACGCTAGGGTAATTTTGTGGTAATTGTTATATGTAGTAGGATCTCTTAGTATGCTCATAAAGGGAGCAATACCAGTCCCAGTTGCCATCAACCAAAGATTGCCCCTGGATTCCAAATTTGCTAGTGTAAGAGTTCCTGTTGTGCGCTCGTATACTTCTAGTTCATCTCCCACTTGTATATGCTGTAATCTGCTTGTAAGAGGACCATCCGGAACTTTAATACTATAGAACTCTAGAAAATCATCTGCAGGACCATTTGTTAAACTATAGGCTCTAGCTACATCACTGTCAGGCATACTAATCATTGTAAACTCTCCTGCAGTAAATTTAAAACTTTGTGGTCGTTCTGTTCTAATACGAAATAATCTATCCGTATAGTGTTCTACTTCGGTTACTTCTACAAACATAAATTTTCCTGTGAAAAGTTGGAGCGGGCGATGAGATTCGAACTCACGACATTCTCGTTGGCAACGAGATGCTCTACCACTGAGCTACGCCCGCACAATTTTATTTATTACTTACTATGAGGAGGCATTCTGGTTTCTTTAAACCAAACATGCTCTCTGCGTCCTGGATGATACTTGCGCATCCTTAACTTTTTGTCATTGCGAATTTCGCTAAGTGTTTTGGGATGCACAAAATGAAATGTTGCGCTGTCCCTGGACTCGTCTTCCGGAACCATCCATACTTTGTCATTCTTGTTCTTTTTTGCCATCTTGCATCTCTCTAATATATGGCTTGTATCCTATCTCAAAAGGACGGATAGGCAGTGCCATTGTCCATGTTTTGTCACTTTCTATATGTTTGCTTTCTTCAAAAGGAAAGTGAACTACAACTAGGTTATTTTTAGGTTTCCATTCCCACTTTACTGGATTGAGTTCCCACTTATTCCACTCTGTACTTAGTACATTGCGTGTAATTTGTCTTAGATCTTTTTCTTTAAACTTGGGTTTATAGGACATATGCGTTCCAGATTGTGGCGGGAATGACGGGACTCGAACCCGCGACCTCCGGCGTGACAGGCCGGCGCTCTAACCAACTGAGCTACATCCCCATTTTTTAAGTTAGAGTATCACATAATTCTCATATTGTTAATACAAAAAAGTGGTGGGCGATGACAGGCTCGAACTGCCGACCCTCTCGGTGTAAACGAGATGCTCTCCCAACTGAGCTAATCGCCCTTTACTTGTAAATAAAAGGATCTCTTTTTCGTAATTCTTTAAGTCGTTTGCGATACCTTATTTCCATTTTGATCTTATTAATTATAGCACGTATAAATTTCATGTCAATGCTCCTAATTGTAAGTTTTCGTGGTCTTTATCGCTCCAGTGATATTTATATGTGGCAGTAGTGCCATTACATTCGATTTGGTAAATGTCCAAATGATCGCCAATAATACGCCAAATTTCGTCACTGTTGGTGGTGCCAAAACTCTCCTGATAATTTACTTGTCCTATTTTTAAATGACCCAGACTAAGTTCTAGATCAGTAGGGCTCATACCTTCACGAATCAACCATTCATGAAAATTTTCTATTTCGTTTCTATGCCAATCACTTGTATCCCAAGTTATATTATTGCCCCATTCTATATCAAATTCACCACTGTAAAATTTAAGATGTGTGATTGCTTCACATGTCGCTGCATCCAGATGCGGTGCGTGTTCATCTCTGAACACCTCGTAAAGTGTTTTGCCTATCTGACACCAGTGCATATATACTCCGCCAAACTCTCTATCATAACCATTGTTTGTGAATCCTTGACGATGCTCTGATGTAAGATTATGTCTGGGTGCACGTAAAAATGTTGTAATCTGACTGGGTCTTACCCAAACAGGTTCATAGTTCAACTGTCTTTGACTAAGCACTAGTGTTTCCATTTCGTGACAAATGTTATTGAGCTGACGTATAGCATATTTGGTTTGAGCATCAGCTTGTTCGAAATATACACTTGGATTATCCACTGTGCCCTGTAATATTTCAAAATGATTGTGTAACGAATTCATAATTTCGTGTTTTAATTTTAAGCCATGATTATTTTTGTGATCTGTATATTTGCCTATAGGATAGCTAGCATCAAATCTTACAACATCTTCACAAAAATACTCTTCTATAAAATAATCTAAATCGCTCATATTGATAACACGAATATGTCTATTGATTTCATTACACAAAAAAGGCAAGTTTCTTAGAGTATACGGAAATCCATGAAAGCAAAAGTTTTTTTCCAAGTGTAGGTTAGGGCTAAGAATATCTTGCTCTAGTGCCTGCATCCAGTCTTGTGCTAATTGATTGTCTTCAGGAATTATAGTATAGTCTATTAGCTCTTGTGTTTGATAATTTCTTAATACAACTTTAACTGATTTCATTCCACCATTTCCTTGTTTGTGTGTCCTGTATTGTGTCCTCAAACTGCATACCACCACGTAACTGATCCATCCGATCCATTCTACGTTTTCCTGCCAATCTTGCTTCTGAGTATTCGTTGGGAAATTGTTCTTCAAATGTGGGTCTGTCCAACAAACTGATGAGCATATTTTGCATTACAGGATTATCCACATCTGGTAATATATTGTTAACATTTTTTTCCAGGAGATGTCTGGGCAAGAACAAAGGACTCATAGCAATATCTGGTGTAAAACCAAATGTAACTTTTGCTAAAATATCCACTTTTAATTCTTTTGCTAGCCGACAAATATTAATTACTTCATATAATCCTGGTAGGGTAAGAGTAAAATCTAACCGCATCATTCTGCGATGTCTACTGTGCTGTAAACCTTGTTGGAAATTTGCTAACCATTTTTCATAATCCAGTCCTGTCCTAATGTATTCGCCAGTGCTGCCGGTGCCATCTATACTAGCACAAATTTGCCAGTCTCGTATATGATCCAGAATATCTGAATACAAATTTGTGCTGCGATATTGTACTTTACTTAAATTTGTATTGTATCTTGCATATAATCCAGGACCATCTCCCAGTTCTATAATACGCTTCATGTATCGCCAGTGCTGCTCATACATAAGAGGTTCACCACCTACCCAGTAAATTTCTTCAACACGATGTTCTTCTACTGCTGTAGCGAACTCTTGTTCCACTGTGGTTTTTTGAAAACGATCTATTTCCTTTTTAACATCACGTTCCATCCAGGGTTCGATTTTGTTTTCTTTTCTTGCTTCCACTTCCCAACTGCTACTAAGCATAGGCCCACACATACGACATTTAAAATTACAAAAGTTACTGAAACGGTAGTCCCAGCTCACAGGCTTCATAGTAGTATGCCCGGATTCATCTGTACTAGACAGGACTTCTGGCCATTTGTGTGCAAAAAGATGACCAAAATAGTCACGATATACATCTTGATTTAGTAATTTTTTATCACATACCTCACATTCCGGAGGCACTTCATTGTTCAGCATGGTACGTCTTACACGCCTAATGCGTTCGCTGTTCCAGTAATCTTCCAGACTTTGTGGCTCGTATACATTGCTTCCGCTTTCAGTATCAATATATTGCTTGAAATTTTGTGCAGGTTCTCTGCTTGCACAACACAATCTACGTTCTGTTTGTGGACTCAAATAAGTGTGAGTCCAGGGAGCCATGCATAAATTTTCTGGCTTAGAGTTCATAACCAATAGCCTCTGCTGTTTTAGGGTGCGTGTGAGCAAAGTTTTGATTTCTATACAAGTCAGTGCGACGTATTTTTAAATGCAACATATCTGTGTCCACTTGTTCACTACCAACAACTAGATTTTTGAGACTCTCAATTTCATCTCTAAAATTACTCCACTTGATCTGTTGTTTTTGCAAATAAATCATCAGTGGACTTTTCATTTGTTTGGGTGTATGACTAATGCTGTATTCCCAGGGATCGTGCATAAGATTAAAATGAATATCATTAAAGTGCATTTGTGTAGCCCAGGTCATTATTTCATCAAAGTAGTAAATGTTTTGTATATTCCAGGTGCAACACAACTGAGTGCTGATAGGATATCCACTATCTCTTAATTGGTTTATGCGATTTATATTAACATTTGCAGTATCCCATTTGGCACCATAACGTTCATATTCAAAACGTTCTTCTGTGTTGTCCACACTAAAAGCAATCTGAACATGTTTAAAATGTTTCCATAATTCGTATTGCTTGGGAAACTGAGTTGTGTTTGTGTTGTAATGAATATCAATATCTTGTGCATATCCAAGTTCCACAGCACGTTCTAGAATACGAAAGTGTTCCTGAATCATTAGCGGTTCGCCCCCTGTAAATTCAAAAAACTTTACATCTGGCAATAACTCATCCATCTGATCCCAGAAACCTTTATTACGCCTAGGCCATTGTCCTTGTTTCATCCATTCACGTTGATCTTGTCCGCCGCCGTCCGGTTCATAGTAATCCAGTTCTTCTTTACCCCAACTACTACTGCTCCAGGTACCACAAATACGACATTTTAGATTGCAAATATTTCCCAATTTAAGATCCAGGAAACGCAGACGTTCTCCATTAAGGTTGGAATAGTCTACTTGTTCATGTTTGAATTTTTCCAACATGAACTCACGTTTACTTTTTTTCCCAGCATCTTCTTCTATCCAGCACCTTTCACAACCCTGTGGCTTGCGACCATCCAAAAACTGTTGCCTTAAAATTTCCATAGGCTCGCTTTCAAAAGCTTCCTGAAGTGTATGTGAATTTAGATCGATACCAGACAACTCCTGTGTATAAAGACAACAAGGTCTTACTTTTCCTGTAGGAGTTGTTTCAATACTCAGCCAGGGCAGAATACAAATACTTTCAGGTAGTTTATCCATGTGCTAATCTCGCCAATTCAGGAAATGTTTGATAGGTCATTTCGTTCCTACGAATATCCAGTTTGTCTGTGTAACTACGAAACTCCGGCAACAAGTGACTGTTGTCATTGGCCATCATAAAGTCTACTGCACTTTTAAAACCATTGGTTGCACGTGTCAAATTATCCTGAGGTTGTAACCAATTAATATGATCATCATATAGTTGTGCAATTTCTTCTTTCATGTTTTGTGGTAAGACATCCAGTCTATAATATTCTGGACTTTGTAAAATATTTACATTTAATTCGTGTGGTTTTAAGAATCCTTTTTGTACCCAATCTTTGTGGAAGTCCACAATATGATAGCTGTTGAGTAAACTTAGGGTAGGACTAATATAAAAATCAACATTGGGACAAATTTTTAGCATTTGCTCCCTATTGTGTTCTACATCTGTCCAAACAGTTCCTTTGCGCATATTTTCTGCACGTGGACCCATTGCATCCAAACTTGCACCTATACTTACACTTTCAAAAAGTTTCCATGCTTCCAGAACGTTTTGGTCTTTATATTGAATTTTACTAAAGTTTGTGTTGTAAATTAGTCTTACATCAAAACGTTCTGCTTCCACTAATGCTTTCAGAATTAAATAATGTTCTTCCATCATTAGGGGCTCACCACCAGCAAAGTATACTTGTTCAATAGTATCTAGATGTGGTTGCATTTGCTCCCAAATGTCCATTTTAAATCTACCGGCATAGACAACATTGGGCGCTTTTTTATCCGTTACACCAAATGCTTTGTTTTCCTTGACCCAGTTACTACTAAAGATATCCCCACAACTACGACAACTTAGATTGCACAAATTACTGAATCTAATATCCCAGTAAACAACTTCAAAGTCTGGATTTGCTCCCTGATCTACTTTGGCAATATGATGCCCAAAATGCTTGTTATGACTGTTGCGCATGCTAAAGAAACCATTACGCTCTTGCTCATAACAACGAGTACATTCCACACAGGGTTTATCTGCAAGCATATTTTCTCGCATCTGTGTATAACGTTCTCCGTTCCAAATTTCCTCTAGTGTATTTGTTTTCATGTCGCCAATTGGATGATCCATTTCCGCCAAACAGCAAGGATAAGCTTCTCCTGTGGGGAAACCATGGATATGGGTCCAGGGGATCATGCAAAAGTTGTCACTTTCCATTAAACGAAATTTTTGCTGTTCTGTCAAATCCTCCGGTTTAATAAACACGGGACGTCTGCTGTTGTAATCGTAGGTACGATAATACTTTTTTAATGTGTCGCTTTTCTCACTCATTTTCTATCCTTTATAAACTCTCGTACCACTCTGTTAATTCTGGAAATGCTTGGGGAAATAGATGATTTCTTCTAACATCGTATTGAGAATAAAACTTTTTAAAATCATTTAACAGTTTGGGCATTTCAAATGCTTCGCTGTGAGGTGTTTCCACCACTTGTAAGTATTCAATTAATCTTTCCAGTTGTCCGATTTCCCATTCCTGCATACGGCCCTTGTCGATTTGTTTCAATCTGTTTACACATTTTTCTCGATATTCATAAGGAAGCACGAGAGGACTCTGGAAACTGGGAAATCTTAAAATATTGTAACTCATAAAGCCAAAATGATCATCGCCTGTACGGTCACGTTCATCTAGGATCTTATTGATCAAGTCTGGCATTGTATTTAAGCAAAGTGCATTGATTGTAAACATTACGTGTGTAGTAATGCCACTGCCATTTAGTTTTTTTAGGTTGCTCCACCATAAATCAAAGTCTAAACCATCTCTAATATACTCTGCACTGTAACCTGTTGCTTCACAACTAGTGTAAACATCAAGACTGGGCAAATGTTTCCTTGCTTCCACTAACTTATCAATTAATTCAGCTTTTCCTCCCAAGTTACTGTTGATAGCCAAACTTGTTTTACTCTTGTTTACATTTTCTTTAAACCAATCAAAAAGTCTCCATAGATCTGCACTCATTGTGGGTTCGCCGCCTGTAATACGTAGTTCTCTAAGTGTGCGATGCAAGTCACTTTCCCACCATTTAAAAAATGCTTCTACATATGGATTAGTCTCTCCAAACTTATAAAGTTGTGCACTATCATGTGTATGAGTAAAGTGCCCACGGCCGTCACTTACTAGTTCTCCATAACTTCCATTTGATTTTAGATCCTTAACCCAACTTGTGCTAAAAGCAGGATTACAATAACTGCAGCCAAAATTGCATGTTCTATCAAAAGCAATTTCCAGTGTTCTAAGATCTATATCTTCTTGCCAATCGGTATTATAGGCCGTGTCCAGTTCTTCTTGTGTATAAATTCTACTCTTGTAAACACGATCGCTGATATGTTTGGGACCCATGTCCTCAATTTTCCAGCAATACTCACAACCACTGGGACGTTCCCCGCACTGCATTTGTCTGCGTTGTTCCTTTTTTTCTGGAGTATTGTGAATAAGTTTTGGGTTTTCCTGTAGCTTTTGTGGATCCACAAGATGTGCTGGAGGATGATGACAACTTGTGGTCATGCCACTTCCCAACCAAATAGTAGCATTATACCATTTTGCTCCACAAAAACTAGTGCTTTTTGTGTCTAATACTTTTTCCTTGTATTCCAATGCACTATAGTTTTGCAAATTTTCCAAGTCAATTTTGTCTGATTGATTACCTGTTTCTGGCATGATACTCGCATTCCTTCCAAAAGTTCTTCATTTCAGGAAAAGTTTGTTCAAAATCAGTACCTCTCCTGCGATCATGTTCCTGAAAAAATCTATAAAAGTCTGCACGTTTGCGCTCTACGTCAGATGTACCACTGCGCATCCAATCAAGATCTCTTTTCATTTTTAACACTTCATAGTCTTTAAATCCATGCATTTCATGTAGATTGTCTTCCATGTATTCAATACAGTTTTCCAGCAAACTGCTGTACTCTACTGGTAGAATTTGCATGCTTTGCCATTCTGGAGTATACAGTAAAGGAGTATCGAACCAAATACGTTGGTAAGTATCTGTATATGTTTTGCGTAGATATACAATATATTCTAATAGTTTTTGTAAACCAGCAATACTCAAATTACTCATAGTAATAATAAATGTGAGACTACTACGATACGGAATATCCCTTACAAATTCTTCACACCTACCTGCGGCTAAGTTGTAGTCCAATCCATGCCTAATATATTCAGCCTGTGGTCCCACAGTATCCAAGCTTACAAATTGCATAAAGTGTTCTACATACTTGATATCATTATTGCACAGACGATACACATAGTCTTTATATTTTTTCCAAATTTTTTCATCTACACTAAAATTACTGGTTGTATTCAAGTGTAAGTCTTCTCGGGGGTTATCCAATACATAATCAAATACCCGATATGTGTTTGGATCCATTGTGGGCTCACCACCTGTCATTCTGAAATGTTTTAGATCAGGATATAGGTCAGGCCACCAACGCCAGAAAGCTTCTCGCCAGGGATTATCTTCCCTGTTGGGGATAGGCCTACGTGATCCTGTAAAATGTGTAGGATCATTATGTGGAACAGTAGTAGGATATGCACCCAGTTTGTTGGTTTCTATTCCCCAAGTACTGCTAAACTGAGGGCTACAATAACTACATGCTAAATTACAAACATTGTTGAAATTAACTTCTACATAACTTGGATTATGTTGTCCTAGTGGGTCAGCTAATACATCTTTATAACTGTCCATTGCCCAACGTTCGCCACTGCGATAATGTCTATCGCTCATGTTGCCTTGTTCTTCAATATTCCAACAGTAACGACAATCACTACACTTTGTGCCTTCCATCATTTCCTTGCGACTTTGTATTTTATGTGCTGTATTATGCAAGGCACTGGGTGTTTTTTCCAAAGGCTGTGTAGGGATTTTGTGTAGTGGAGGATGGTAACAACTGTTTGTATGCCCCGTGGGTAAATGTAAACTAACTTGTTTCCATTTTGCAAGACAAAAACTATCACTTACGGCAGATAGACGTTCTTTTGCTACTAATGCATCTTTATAATAATCACTCATGTTGTTGCTTCCAATAATTTTTCATGTATTTCTGGCCATAATTGGGTATAGTCTGTCTTGCGTCGTTCGTCTATAAGATTTAAAAATTTCAGTAACTTTCCTTGCAATACTATCTTTTCTTGATCTACAGTGCTAGCAGCAATACTTTTTTCTATACCCAAGAAATACTGGAACGTTTTTTCCATTATTGGATCATTGTGAGTGTTAAGATTGCGTATAGCTTTACTAAATCCTTGGTCTAAAATCCATGGTCCAAAAATACCAGGATGCATGTATGGCTCCCCTGCAGCCTGCATTAAACTATGATAAACCCTTCTAACATGATTCCATTTGTTTATTTTGTTTACCAAGTGAGGATATGTTTTAGTGGCCATATGGCACCAAGCACTGTTAATACTTAAATGACAGTCTGTTTGATATAATAAAAATTCAAAATTTTGTTCAAATAATTCTAAATTCAGTCCGTATCTAACATACTCTGCTTCTGGACCCCAACAATCCAGGCTGCCAACAATGTGTATGTCCAGAATAAAACCTTTGTTTTTTAGGTCTTGTAATCTGTTAAATCTTTTTTTCATCCGCTCATGATCTACAGTTAGATTACTAAAAAATGTTACTGTCAACTGAGGATAGGGATTTTCATATAAAAAATCAATCAGTGTATCGCTCTGTGGTTGTGTGAAAGGTTCTCCGCCCAATATAATTAAATTATATAAATGCTTGCCATTTCCTTTTAACCAATTAAAAAATTTTCCAGTTAGTACATCAGTATTGTAAAACTTTTCTAAATCATTGTTATCATGACCATGGGGATTGCCATACTTTTTATTTTCGGTCTGCCATGTGCTACTAAAATATTCTCCACAATAGATACAACTTAGGTTACATAAATTACTGAAATAAACTTCTACCCATCTAGGTGTAACATGTAAGGAATTAATATCCTTGTCAAACTCTGGGGGCGGTCCAAGACCACTGGTATGCAAATGAATTTGTCTATCACTTGTGCCACCAGCTTGTTCTATCACTTTACAATGCTGACATCCTTTATCAGGCCATATACCGTCTAACATTTGTTGTCGTGCAGTAACTTTTGCTCTTGTATTATGGAAATTAAAACTTTCAGGAATAGGATCTTTATCCACACGATGACAACTACTTGTTTCGTTACGGGGCATAAAGATTGTGCTATGGCTCCATTTTAGTTGGCAGGCAGGTTCATGAGTATGCGGAAAAGGGATATTACCAGGATAAATCCTTCCTTTGTTTAGTGCATTACTTTTGTAAACCTTTTTTACCATCCTTCAATTTTCCTGATAAGTTCTATCTCAGTAGTAAGTGGTTCATGATCCACATAAGTCTTGGCCATGTGCTTCTTAAAAAAATGACTTTGTTCTGGATTAAATTCTTCAACACTCAAATTAAGTCTTGTCCGGATTAAGGTTGTATAATCTACATCTGTAGATTGCCACTCTTCATAGATACGTCCCAGTGTTTCAAAATCCTGGGTCTCAGACCAATCCCAGTCAGTTAACATTAGTTTATATGTGCCATATCTAGCACCCTGAATAGCTTCTTCCCCAAATTCACTGTCTCTGCCAATACTGTGCCAGATTTCCAAAAAATCTCGGTTGGTTTTGTGTATTTCACTAGAAAAGTTTTGTAGTTCAGGTTTACTACCCTTGTTTAAACAAAGTTTGACACCTTCACGGAATCCAGCTCTCCAAGCATGATATGCATCTCCATTGGGATAGCTGGTGCTATAGCAATTGTGCATAGCAAGGTATTTATCATCAAAGCAAAACTCCACTAGTGTTTCGTCACTGCCGTCTGTTGCTTCATGTGTACGCATATTCATTACAAAATCACGTGTCCAACAACTTAGTCCCCCGTTGCCATACATTAATCCATTAATATGATTATACCCTCTCCACCGGAATACACAGTCGTTCCAGTGTTGTGGAATATCCAATACTAGATTGAAAAAACGTTCCTGGGGGATATTATCGCCATCTATTAAAACAAAACGCTCAGTATCACTTACTTGTGCAGCGGCTTTATGTGCAGCATCACTACCTTTGACCCCATCCACACGTTTTGCCCAGGGAACCATATTGCTAATTTTTGCCCAAAATTCTTCCTTTTTGGGTTCATCATATGTTAAAAAAATACAGTCCAAGTCTGCAATATCAATCAAGCTCATTTACTTCCCCTTTACAAAAATATGGATTGTTATTAGCTAAAATGCCCCGGACGGGCTTGTGGTATACATGTATACTAGTATCTATTTCTTCTAACTTTCCATCTATAACTCTATGGCCTGGTCGAGCCATAAACCATTCCGGAACTACTACATATGGATCGGACCATGTTTCGCTGGAACGAGCTGTAGTTTTAAATCCAATAAGACAACCATTTTCATCATAACGATATCTAAATTCTAAATTGTGTTTGGTATTTCTAAAACTCATAATGTTCTACCAATTCTGGTGTACAAAAATCTTTCTGGAAATAATGAAAGGGATATTGTTGTGCAATGCCTCCCAGGAATAAATTGCAATTGTCATCTATATGCCAGTGCACTGCATCTCGCCAATCCATGTTGAGCGGCCAGCCATTGATCCCACCTTTCATGTGTGTAAATGTAGGATATTCCAGGGGCAAATAACACGGCCAATCCATAATACTGGCTGTAATTCCAAAAACCACATCAGTATCAGGTTCGTTATAATTGCAATTTTTTAAAACACGGTTTTTAAGCACAGTAAAATTTTGAAAAACACGCTTTGCACAATCAAAAAATTGCTTGCTTTCATGACTGTATCTAAAATACATTACACCGTTGTATGCATCCACAAGATGGTTATCGTCAAAAAACTTCCTATATGAACGATTAGGGCTAATATTTCCTTTATAGTCTCTTACTTTTGTTGTAAGCACCACAGGTTGTAATCTACATGCTGGCCACCAGTGATCTAAACTACGAGGAACAATCATGTCACTTTCCAGTTTAAATGTTTCTTTAAAAGGAGTTAACTCCCAAGCCAAACATTCACTATAAAATTTTGGTACTTCAGGTATTTCAATTACATGATCAAATACCTGGGACTGTTGTTCTGTAATATATGTGCCTTTTGTAACTACTACTGCAAAATCGTTAATTTTACATGTTCGTTTAATACTTAGTGCAAGCAAATATGCCATTTGTACATAATCATTTTGATCTGTATTATGTGCAAAAGTTAAAAATCCTTGCCCTTGCTTATTCCGCAATTTTCCATAATCCTTGTAATATGTGTTCTTGTTGTAAGCATTTTTTATTCATACAATGTAAATTTGTGTCTCGAATACGTAATGCATTCGTGTTTGCTCCATGTCTATATTGTATGAATAATTTATTATCTTTTACATCATATATAGTATCTTCTGTACCTAAACTACACAATGCATGATCAAATACATTTGTATTTGTTGTGTATCCGTTCATAAGTTGATGTGCTATTGTAAGTGCATAATCATTTCTGTATTTACTGGCCTTGAATCCATACAACTTACTGTAATACGCCCAACTATTTCGTATCATTTTCATAGATTCAAATATATTATGTGCAAGTTGTGATTTACGAAAATACACCACAGTTGCCCATAACATGGGAAGACCATTACGGGTCATATAATATTCACTATTGAGTGTGCCTGTTTGAGTAACGTCCCAGGCTTCCTTATAGCACAAAAACTCACTATTACCGCCAAACACATGTTTTAGACTATTATTAAATGTAAAATAGTCCACATCAACTAACAAAGTTTCATCGAACGGACTTAAATCGTATGCATATGGTCTATCATTATTATACCATTGCACAGTTTCTACACTACCATCCGCCCACTTGAAACTGCGAACATTGCCCTGTACTTGCTTGCCAATGTGTATATGAGTATCTATATCAAGATATTTTTCTATTAGAGCAGCACTTAATTTTGCCATTCCAATATAATCTATACTATCGTGTTGTGTTGCTAATAATAGCGCACCTTTACTCACAGTTGATCTATCTTTCTTACTTTGCGTAAATCCTGGAGTTCATTATGCCAGTCATTCATAACTTCGGACCAACGCATTTTACATTTATATAGTAATTCTGACGGATCTTCTACTAATACAGGATTTTCGTATGAATCCACTAGATAAAGCTGGTCTTCCTGAGACCATGTGGACAAAAAAGACATAAGTTCGATTGTTACACGAAACATTCCGCCCCCATAGGAGACGGTTAGTCTTTCCTGTTGAGATTCTTTAAGGCTAATTTTTTGTCTGTTATAATCCAGACGTTGTTTTGCAAATTGTTCTAAGTTTTCCATGATATCGAAGTATAACAGGGGCACAAGGCCCCTGTCAACTATTTTCTTTGATTTGTAACTCTATTAAGCGTGTGAGTTAACTGTGTTATTCCAAGCTGGTGTGCCCCATGTTTCTGTTAAATATGCATTTGAAGGAGGTGCCCAACTGAATGTTGTTGTTTTACTACCATCAACCTGATCAAGAACATTGTAAATATTCTTGTCATATGATGTTTCGTCTGCTGCAGCATCTTCCCAGATGCTAGTTAATGTCATAACTGTTGCTGTACCAACTGCTGCATCAATACTTGCTGACAGTTGGATATATGATGCAGTATAAGGTGCTGTATCTTCAAACTGTTTAAACACAATTGCTGGTGTTGTTCCCTGTGAGTGGAAACCACTAGCAGTACTATTTGTATCTGCAGTTCCGGAACCGCCTGATTTGCCTGAGCTTGTACCAAAAATTTGATATGTGCCACTTGCTGTTGCTAGTGCTGCCCATTCATCGTATTTGCTATCGCTTGTTCCGCCTGTTAGGCTCCAGCTGCATTCTACTTTACCACCAGCATTGAAACCATATCTCATTTCGTCTGCTGAACTAAAAGTTAGTGTACAAGTTTGTGTAATTGTACCTGTAAATGTTGCTGTGCTTGTAACAGTTTCTTGAATAGCTGTGCCGAAGCCAGCGCCATTGGCACTTCCTGCTGCACTTGCGTCAATAGTAGCAATATCTGCTGCTAGAGTTGTGTAAGCTTCAATTGAATCTCCTGCACTTGGGTTAGTAATAGTGTCTACTGTGATATTTGTGTCATCACCTGTATGGTCTGAGATAGAACGGATTCTATCTAGTAGTGTTGACCATTGTGATGCAGCAATTGTATCTCCATCAGAAACTGTTGCTACTGTAGATGCTTGACCGTAACCACGAACACCAGTACCTGCTCCCCAAAGCGCATTAACACTGCCTACAAAATCGTTATAGTGAGTATCTAGAATTGTATCACCGCTTGTATAAGCCATTTTATGCGTTCTCCATATTAAACATGTTTAATTTTTAATTAATTGTGACAAAGGCCTCAACCATTCCTTCATTTTCTGAATGTTTTGAGTGGATAGCTCTTCCGATAACATGAAATGTATTAATTATTTCATCTGTTCGAGCTGCTCTAGCTAATCCATTTCCGGCTGAAACTAATCTATCACCTTTATTTATCTGCCCAATAACTTTTACGGGCACTCTGCCCGCTACAGCTACTGGAATTCCATCTTCGAGTGCGCCGTTCATAACATATGCTGGTTTATTACTAATAACACCAAACACGTTATCGCTAAGTTCTTCATTTACTCGAGTAATCTCTTGTGCACCACCTAGTGCAACCACTGTGCCTGCTGAATAATCTGCATCTGCACTAAATTTTTCAGCAACGTCAGCATATTGTGCTTCAATTGCTGTTCCATACATTGTAGCAAACCGTGCTGATGTACTTCCTAAATCTCTTGTACCATTTCCGTCTGGAATTAGAACACCCTGAATCTGAACACTGCCGTTTGCTAGTAGTGGACTTGATGAACCACCTCCAGCTACTACATTATCCACGTATTGCTTTGTGGCAGCGCCTAGATTAGCAACAGGATCTCCTGCTAGTAGTAATCTACTTGTAGCACCATCAATTGTAAGTGCTGTTGTTACACTTCCACCATCATTTACTGTGAAAATCAAGTCTCCATCCGATGTAGCGTTTGCAATAGTAACATCACTTCCACTTACACTTACACCAAAATCTTGATCTACGCCCACTGTAATTCCTGTATCATTTAGGATACCCAGTGTGCCGCTGGTTGTATCATTTCCGTTGCTGATCAAATAGTTTGCTGCACTAACACCGCCCAGTGCATCACTATCTGTAGCTGTACCGTGTAATTTAGCACCGCTCACTGTGCTGCTAACTTGAATCCCAGGGCTAATAGTTGCAAAACCACTGATTGCACTCTGTGGTGTAAACTGGCTGTCCTTGCTAACAATAGCAACAACTGTTCCGCCTGCATAAAGTTTTACAACAACGTGATCTGTTGCTCCACTATCTGTAACTGTTTCTACAATAGCACCTGATGTACCTTGTGCTGCTGTAAATGTAGGACCAACAGTTACAAATGAGGACCCGTTATATACTTTTAATTGTCCGTTTGTTGTATCCCACCAAAGGTCACCTGTTACGTTGCTGCTAGGTGCAGTAGCACTTGCTGTACTACTACTAACTGTTTTGAAACTGCTGCCATTGTAAACCTTTAACAACGAATTTGTGGTATCCCACCAAAGTTGTCCAGCTAAAGGAGAACTAGGTGCACTTGTGTTTGCAAAGTTTTCCAACATTGCAACTAAATTTTCGTTTAAAAACTCACCATATCCATTGTAGTTTTTACCAATAAAAGTAATATCTGTTGTGGTATCAATTGTGCCGTCTGCAACCGTAGCAACAATCGATCCATTAGTTTTATTTACTGTATATGCCATTTTTTATTATAACTCCATACTTAGATGTATTTAGTATCATTATTAACCTAGTATTAAATGGAACTAAGATTGGTTAATGTTTGGATCCTAATTGTATAGTCTATTTGAATTAATCTATTCAAACTTTTTTGCACCGGGTGAAATACTACATGTGTAAGTAATTTTCCTGTGTTGACTGTTCCTACCCAACTTTTTAAACCCAGTTCGTCAAATGTATAAGTTTCGTTAAAGTTGCTAGTATTATCAAATGCCTGTTGTCCGCTTGGTTCTCCATAGTCCAGCAAACAACTAATAACAACATCTGTGTAGATATTTCCACTCACATGACTAACTGTGAGTTTATTTCTTCCAGGATCATTATTCAAACTACTGGAATCGTCTACTACTTTGTAGTAGGTTTGATTATATAAACTTGCATTGGAACCACTGCTATTGGCTGGCAAGTATGTAATCACACCAGTTGGATCCACACTTGTGCCGCCATTACCAAATGCCATTTCATGAATAAAGCCTGTGGTTTTATTCGCAACACTTAATGCAAGTGCTTCGCTCATATTTTCATAATGAATAGCATTGCGTTTGTTTACATAATCTTCCCCGGTTTCTGGGTCAAATATTCTAATATGACCTTCCATAAGGACTTTGCCGTTTTCGTTTAGTGGGGGACTATTTTCTTGTTTATTTTTCATATTTTTTTCCTGCTCATCCATTATACTAAACCTTTAACATACATTCAATAAGTTTTTCTGCTGGATCAATGCTACCTTGTAGTGCAATGCCAACAAGTGGTCCATCCGCAGTTTTACTTGCAATACCATTGTTATCTGCAAAAACAGGATCGCCTTTTTCTACTGTGCCAACTACTCTGACAGGTACACGACCCACCAGTGCCACTGGCTGTCCATGTTGTCCACTGTTCATTAAATATGCTGGATTTGTACTGATTACACCTGCAATATATCTGCTAGTGCTGTTTGCATATGTAATTTCTGCAGATCCTCCTACTCGAACCACTGTGCCTGCAGGATAGTCTTGATCTGATGTGTATATTTCTGCTAAGTCAGCATATTGAGCCTGTGTAGCTGTCCCACTAAAGAAGCTTGCACTTAATGTATTGGTACTGGGATTATAAGTAAGATCTGTATCAGTTTCTATACCCTGTGTGCCAGTTGCGCCATCTACAAAAGTAACATATACGGTTTCATTTGCTGTGTTGTTTGCCGTAACTGTAACATTATTTGCTGTTGTTGCTGTTTCACTCCAGCTTAATGTGCCAGCACCATCACTTACTAACGAATAATTTACACCCGCAGAGTCTGTAGTGGGCAGTGTCCAAGTTACATTGCTTGTAACAGTAGCAGGTGCTTGGAATGCAACATAGTTACTGCTGTCTGCATCTGCAAATCTTAAATCTGATTGTCCTTGTAATTGTACATCAGCATCTATATCCACAGTACCGGATCCTGCAGTTGTAATAGATATGCTCTGGTTTGTATTGACTGTGCTAATTGCACTACCTCGAACATGTAAACTAGGATTATCTGTATCTCCTATTTCCAATGCCTCAAGTTGCAAAGTTGCTAAACGAAAAAGTGCATCGCTAGTATTAATTGTATTTGTAATAGGTTCAGCATCATAGGCACTGAACATTTTAAATTTACCATCTGTGGCATCACGAAACAATCCTGCATGACTTGTGTTTGCGCCATCATAGTAGTGACCAACAAAACCTATATCTACTGCATCACTTGATTCGTTGCCCACTGCCAATCTAATTAAACTATCAGTAACATTTAAGTTTGCTGTATCAACTGTGGTTGTTGTTCCGTTTACTGTAAAATTTCCACCAATAGTAAGGTTATTGCTTATATTAACACTATCAGGTAATCCCAATGTGATAGTTTGTCCACTTACACTAGTGTTAATTTCGTTAGCTGTGCCATTTACTGATAGTGTTTGAGACGATAAAACAACAGACCCTGTGCCACTGTCAGCACTAGTGGTTAGAGTTCCAGCAGCACTTGTTTGTGTGTCAACATAAGACTTTGTTGCTGCATCTTGGTTACTGGTAGGATCAACTAGATTAACAATTTTGCTAGTGCTTACATCTATACTACCTGTGCCATTGGCTACTAGTGTTAAATTTTGATTGCTTACAGTATTAGTAATGGTATTATTATTAATACTTAAATTATCAATATTTGCACTAGCAACAGTGATATCCCCACTAAAGCTTATATCTCCAGTAACAGTGCTGGCTAGTTGATTAATGCTGCTTAAATTACCTGTTGTAATTGCGGTACCTGTTGCATCTGGTAATGTAATAGTTCTATTTTCACTAGGGTTAGCACTAACAACTGTTGTGGAAAAACTGCTGCCTTGTAATACAATATCGTGCGTATTACCCAGTATTAAATCAGCAGCAAGTGTGCCAATACTTGTAATATTTGGCTGTGCTGCTGTTCCCAGTGTGGCGGTTAAATCTCCACTTACTACCACAGCTCCAGTTCCATTAGGAGTAATATTAATATCATTATTTGTAGTAGTATTTTCTATAGTATTGTTTTTAATTTGAATATTGCCAAATGTAGGAGCACTTGTCATATTAATCAATAAACTTGTTCCACTGTCCTGGACAAGAATATTACTGTCTCCTTGAATTCTACGTAGTTGAAAATCAACACCATTCTTTTGATAAAAAATATCTTTACCAGTTCCTACTTGTACAATGTTGTTGGCTTCTCCTCCTGCTGCGCCTGGAGGAGTGGCAGGTTTCCAACTACTTCCATTCCAGGTAAGCACTTGGTTACTGGTAGGAGCGTATACACCTGTGGTATCTACATCACTTAGTACATCTATACTGGTTGCTGCTATTCGTGTATCAACACTGGCATCTGAATAATATAAATTTGTTGACCCTTGAGGTAGTTGGTCAGTGTTAACTTGATTAGCACCTGTTCCAAAATCTATATGTGTGGTATTAACACCATTTGTATCAATTGCAATACTTCCCGTACTGATTGATATACCATCACCAGCACTGAAATGAGCTCTTACTTCGCTTGCACTGGGACCCGTGTAGGTTAAAACACCAGTACTACTGTTATAGGTTAAACTGCCGTCACCTCCAGTATCAGTTACACTAATACTGCCCCTTGCTCTAGCATCTGTGAAATATAAATTTGTTTGTTCGGAAATGTTTGCACTTGTTAGTGCAATATTGCCAGAAGTTGGTGTAATACTATTTACGCTTGTCACATATCCAGCTGTTTCTAGTGTTTGAACACGCTGATTGAGATCACTGAAGTTACCATCTAACTCTGAGAATGTTAGAGGAACACTTTTGCTGTTTCTTAAAATTATAGCCATGGGTTACACCTTATTTATTATAATATTTATACCACTAAACATCACGTACTTCTACATATCCGTCTACAACATATCCCTCTGTTACATAAATGGGACTGTCTAGTTCTTTTGTATAATTCTGCACAACCGCGGTGCATGCTTTGAGGAAGTTTGCATTAATTGTAGTTGCTGCCTGAATCCCTAGTCCATTTGCTGCAGTGTTAGTGCCTGAATTGTACCAAACTTGTGTATGTGTATCATTTGCTGGCATACGATTGTCTTCGCTTGCATCAATCACATTTACGCCAGCTCTGTGTATACTACTGTATCTGGTTCCTCTGGTGCTTCTTCTTATATTTGTAACATAATTATCGTGTGTATCCACTTCCCAATATGTTATTCTTTCATTACCCACAAATATAACGCCAGGATTTCTACTGCTGGGTGTAATGTTAGCCAATTTGGATACATCAGCTACATAAATTTTTGTATCTGCAGGCTTAAGATCTTTTGCAAGCACAGTTGCGTTGTCATCACAAATTCTAAAATAATTATACTGTCCTAGCATATCTTTAAAGATTCTAAATCCTACAGTGGGTTGTATTACATTTTCGCTAAAGCTAGTAACAATAACTTCACTTGTCTCGTCTACAGACAGTCCGCTTAGGTCCAACCTATTACTGCTGTCTATACTGTATTGTCCAGGATGTAAACGAGCGCCGTCCAGTGTTACCCACAAATAATCTGCTTTGCTTGTGCTACGATCCAGTTGGTATTTTGCTACAGCTACGCCAGTTACTGTAGTAGTATCAAAACTACTGGAATCAAAACCTACACTATCGAAACCTTCTTGTGTGGTTGTTATCTGGTTACCCAATCCTATAAACACTTTGCTTTGTGGAATAAGCGGATCATGATTACTGAAGCTTGTAATATAAAGAACATCGCCAGTGTTGAATGAAACTTCACTAGTAAGTGTTACAGTATTACCATCCACAAGATATTCTGCTCCAGTTCTTACACTTATAATAATTGTATCATTTTCTGTAGGTGGATCGAAGAAAGTAATTGTTCTAGCACTAGAACCATCGTTTGCGCCTATTGTATAATCAATGTTAACAATTTTATTAGCACCTGGGCTCAGTGTGCTTAAATCTGCACGACTTACAACACTCACCCTAATATCACCATCTGCAACCGCACCTTCTCCTGCAGTTGTGGGAATACTGTACGTAAGAGTGCTACCATCTGCAGTATATATTTGACTGTTACTTGGACGCAACCTATGACTACCCAACTCTGCAACTACTGCGCCTTCTAAAGGTTGCAAGTATTCTACAGTTTTATCTAAACTGTATGTTGTTGTGCCGCTAGTAAGTGCGATTTCCTGTACATGCGGCAATGTGAATGCATTACGAGCAATGTTTTGACTGCTGGTGAATACATGCAAATGATCGCCAACAGCAGGAATACCAGTCAATGTAACAATAGTTTTTCCATCACTTGTACTGGTTATGTAATCTGTATCTTTAACAAGCTTTTGTCCGTTTTGTAAAACTAGAATTTGCTGGACTTGTGGTGCATTTACTCCCAGTACAATATAATTGGTTACGCCATCGCCAGTAAATGTTTGTTCATGTGTAAGTTTTTCACCTGTAATACCATAACCATAAATGTAAACACTTTGTGCTACAGCAGGAGCAGTTACAAATGTAATTGTGCCAGCATCATAATCCACTGTAAAGTCATGTCTACGTGTTTGATTTACCCACGCAAATACAATATCCACATCATCCATTCTGCTTGCACTACGGAATGGAAAAACTTTTTTTATACCATTTCCAAAATATGCTCTGTGTACTACACGAAAACTGTTTCCATCTCGTTCAAAATCATCACTGGGGTCAGTATATACTTCCATATCCAGTGTATCATAAACCATACCAGGCACAAATTCTTCTGGAGCATGACTATTGTAAACATCAACAAATTTGCCACCGTCCACATTAATATCTTCAGGTCTTGTGCCCAGGGCACTGTCATTGAATTCACTTTTTATAATAGTATCCAGAAGATTTCCGCTCAGCACTTCTATACCGTCTGTGTCAATTTCAAAAGCATCAAATCCTGTAGAATCAAATCCACTACTGTCGAATCCAGGAGCATTATTGAATCCAGGTCCAGATACTTGATTACTACCATATTGCAATCCACTTTGTAATAGATTTAGATCATCTCCTAGCATGCCACTTGTAGGAGAATAATATCCTGCAATTCTATCCAGATTGTTTTCTACTAGTGCATCATCGTAAACAGTAAGTGCAACTGTTCCATTTTCCGTTTCTGCACTAAAACTACTTCCGCTTGTAAATCCGCCTGACACAATTACTTGATATAGTTCTTGTTCTAGCGTTTCTGGATTTTTGTATGCTACCAAGTCCTGATAGTTGTAAGAAGTATTCGCAGTCCAATCCTTTACACTAGTTGAGTAAGTAAATCTATCAAACTTGAGTGTTACGTCAAAACTTCTAGTAGTGTTGTTCTCCAGCCTTGGTACAAGTTTTAATCCACTACCACTTTCGTTTTCAATTGTTAAAGTTGGTGTTTGTGTATAACCACTGCCCTTGTTGGTCATAGTAACAAAAACAATATTATTTCCGTTTGTTGTAGCTGTGGCTGTAGCTTGCACACCTGTTGACAAATCTGGTGCACTAAGGGTTATTTTTGGATCTGTCAGATATCCTGTTCCAGCATTATAAATTTCAACACTTTCCACACGATATGTATAATTTGTATTCCAGGGAACATTTAGACCTTGTGAACGTAATTCCTGATCTTCTGCAAAGTCGCCACTGGGCTTTCTAAAGTATCCTTTGTTTGTATCATAAAAACTATGTATATCAAAATCTGTAACATCGCCCTGGAAGTCTTCTTTGCCTTCATAACGTGTTGTATAATCGCGAATTTTAGTTTTATAAGGTTTTACTTCATTAATAAAGTTTTCTACAAACTCACTGTTATCGTTACGGAACGTTGGATACTGACTTAGGTCACGTAACTTGTGTGTAACACGTATAAATGAACTTTTAAATAACCAATCAGGATGAGCATTTCCATATTCGTCCAGCGCATATTCTGTAAGTCTAAAGAACAGTTGATTCATATAAAGTCTATTTTGATTTATAAACACATCGTTCTTTATACCAGCAAATAAGTTTCTAACTTCGAAATGTGGGAAACTTTCACTTTCACTATTATAATCCAAATACAAGCTGGTTTTAAATTGGATTGTGCCACGTTCAATTATTACTTCTTTCCATGTACGATCTACTTGATATTCGTAAAAACTTATATTGCCATCATCATTGCTTAATACTTTGGCAATTTCACCACTGCTTGCTGTTGTTAAGGTTAAAAGATCACTTTCAGTAGCAACCTGATACAATGGAATAGTAAACTGGTTAAAACCAGGACTATACCAGGTTGTGTAGTTCCAGGATTCGCTAGTATTATAACTTTGGCCAGCAGTCTTTAACCAAGTATTGTCACTTTGTAGTGTATAAATGCTCCAACGATTATTATTTTCAGCGTCTGTTTCCACCAACACACGGTATCCTGTGTTAAGGATTAATGTATTAAGATATTCTAATTCCTGATTATCAGAAACTTTTTTATCCCAATCGCCACTACTGCTGGTGGGCACAGCTTCACTTGTTGTCAAATAATTTGCAAGGTTAGCTTGTCTTGCTACTGGAAAAGTAAGAAAGATTTTATTACAATAATCTACAAAAACTTGCAGTGCTTTGAAACGATTTCTATACACAGTCTGCCTTGGTCTAATTTCAATACCATAGCGATTTGCAGGGGATAGATTAGCACTAGGTACCGTGTTGCCCTGGCTATCTTGACCGCTGATACTGTCTACAATTTTATTATAAATTCTATCAGGTAAAATCTGATCCGGATCGCCTTCACTTACTAATTCAAACTGGCTGTGTAGAACACCTTCGTTTTTAATTCTATCATAATTAATACTCAATACAGTGTTATCTGCATCTAGGTTTTTGCTAATGTTAACCATGTTTACTGCATTTGTATCTATAAATTGCAGATGCTTTACACCATTAGCAACAGGATCTTGTATTAATCTAGCAACAGTACTAATACTGGTTCTACGGAAGTCAACTGCTGGCACAGTTTCTTTGTTTTGTACCCAGTAATAATATTTTGTAATTGTACTGTTGTTTACACTATCATATTGTGTTTGTACAGCAAAATCATCCAAACTTTTGGGGGTGCCTTCTCCTCCTGTATCCGTATATTGAGCAGGCGGCACTGTACTTTCAGTCCATTCATAAACATCAATTGTTGCGCCCGGGAACATTTTACCCCAATTTTGTGTACGATAGTCCAGTTCTCCTTGCTCGTATTCTAAAAATAATGCTGTGCTTAAATCCCACCATACACGACCCACATACTCATCGTTCCAGGGATTGTTGACATTAACACGAGTTTGCTCGTTGCCGGTACTATAGGTTGCAGGATCATAGTCTGTCAAATAATCTATTTCTTGCTGTGCACCGCCTGCAATTTTAAGTTTGTAAGGATCTATATAATCCAGGAACTCCAGCACTTCGTTTTCCTGTTTACTGTATAGCATAGTATTGTTAAACAAGTTAATATCTACTTTGGCAGTCTCTGTTCGATTTTTACTCCATCCAGGAACACCACTACTGTGGAATTCGTAAACACTGCCTGCATTGGTTTTGTATTCATCATCTTTTCTACTTCCCACAAGCACTGTTTTGTTCATGTATGCTACACTGCTGCCAAACTCATCTAGTGTGTTAATACTACTGTTTGTAAGCTTTTGTTCAAAAATAAACTGTGGTAAGTTTGTAAGGGACTCATTTGCACTACCTGCAAATTGATATGTATAAGCTGCACCACTTTGTGTAATACGATCAGTAAACAATGTTCCATCTGTATCAAAGGTTGTCTGATATGTGCGATAAAGTGGATCAGTGGAATCTGTAACAGCATCAAAGCCTACGCCAATTAATGTACTATTTTTACTACTGCTTACTACTAGATCAGAACTTACTGTGCCATCACTTGAAATGTATTTGTTAAAGGCCAAACTTTGTCCAAAGTTTTCGTTTTCCAAACCTGCAGGATGATTGATTTTTTGTAAGAGGACAAATGGTTGTACCCCTATACCTGTACGGAATGTGTTGCCAGTGCCGGGTCTAACACGTACATTGTTACCTAAAATTTGAGCACGATTACTGTTGTTGGGATCCAATTGTGCACTTACACCAGCAATTTTTGCTAAATTAACATCTGCAACAAATGTTGCAAGAGTAGTGTCACTGGAACTAGCAGTAATTTCTCTATCGTTTACAAAGAATGTATCCCCACTTGTGTAAGAATTTGCGTTGCCATCTGTTTGTACAATGTTAAGACGCAAGCCACTGTCTGCATAAACAAACACACTGCCAGTATTGGGTCTAGTTTCGTCTTCTCCAGGACTGCCCACAGCAACCAGGACACCATTAACATCTGTTCCTACTGCAGAGCCATATTGCTCTCCTGCGGTGGGATTTTCTCCTGTAATATTCTGATCCAACTTTTGAGTTTCCTGGAATGTGCCAGTTACTACAGATACAATACTACCTTGTGCAGGTGCATTTTCAAACTCAATGGTTTGGCCACTTACTTCAAAAGCAGTTGTTGAAGTTACATCCACTTTTACTACTGGATCTGTATTGATATTGTTGGTTATGACAAAATCTGTTTGTGTACCATTTGCAACAAACGCTTCTACAGTGTTGTTAAACACATAAACTTCACCAGCATTGGCAATTAATGTGCTGCTGCTGTCCACCACATCTGCATTAGGAGAACCAACAACAATAGTCCTGCCTGATCTGTCGATGTCTATGCTATGTCCAAATCTATCGCCTGAAACTGTTCCACTGCCCACAAGTGTTGCAACTTGTGTGTAATGATTTGTTTCAGTTACACTAGGGTCTGTGCCTGTAAGCACAGGATTACTAAACACAATATTACTACCGCTAACTGTGTAGTCCACGAATGGAATGTAAACTTGAGAGCTAGTTTGCACAAGAACGCTTTCCGCATTATTGGGAGTGAATCCAAGCGCATAAGTTGTATTTCCATTACCTGTTATCTGTTTGGTTTGTCCAGAAGAGGTTTTATATTTGTATACATGGGCAATATTTGCACCTGGTGCACCCACAGTGATATATTCCTGATCACTGCTTACGGCAACACTGTATCCGAATTCCCTGTTGGCTGATGCACTAGGACACAATACTTGTGATAGTGTTAAATCATTATTACTATCACTGGTATAAACAAACACACTGCCGCTGTTGGAATTAGTACCAGGTGCACTGATTGCATGAATTGTATTCGCACAAGCTACTTGCCATCCAAATTTGCTTAGTGCACTGTTTGTTATGGAAATATTTCCAGCAGGATCAAGAACATTGTCTTGCAGTTTGTAATTAACCACAATGCCAGTGTCTTTGAGTGGTGCTCCAGAAAGTGCAATTCCACCAGTGCTATTAATAGCAACACTATTGCCTAGTTGGGAATCCGCATCTGTTGCTGTACTGGTCTTGACGTCTGTGCTATCCCAAACATGATTTTTTCTATAAGCAGCCCATTTGCCTGTGGTGTCATTATCTACCCAAACAGTTTCATTAATCTGGAATCCAAATGCAGGACTATATCCACTTAAATCTTTCAAATAGTTAAAACGCACACTAAAAAACTTGTAAACAGGGGCAGGCTCAACTAATACGCTATCCAACACTGGAATTTGTGTATTGACCACAACAGTGTTGTTTGCAGGTATATCTTGCACACGGTAGGCGCCAGCAATAGGATCATTTGTTTTTACAACAATTATATCGTCCTTGACTAGTCCATGACTGGTGTCAAATGTAAACACTGTTTGCTCTGTTCCCAGATTGTCTGCACCCACAATATTTACAAGTGTTTCATCTATACGGAATACATCCCAATCTCCACGGTTGTGTGCTACCCAGACCTTATCACCTCTGCCTATATTGGATAAATCTGTTCCAAATTCTACTAGGTTTTCATCTATGTCTAAAATAGTATGGTCCACATCATCAATTCTAGGATAACCTACTGTGTTTAAGTCTGTTACAGGAGTTGTGCTGGTACGTGTTTTCCAAATATTATTTGTGTATCCACGTGGAGTTCTGTATAAATCACTACTAGTGACTTTGATATTGTTAGGATTTTGTGGTGCGTCATTTGTATCTAAAAACTCCAGTGTAATAGGATTATTAACACTATTGCTTTCGTCTACTACAACTTCTACAACCTGGTTACTGTCTGTACTACCATATTCGCCTACACGGAATCCCCATTCTTCGTAGAAGTTGATATCCTGATCCAAATTGGTTAGATCTGCATTAATAAGTTTATTAATTACCTGACTTGTACCTTTTTGTTTAATCATTCCCTGATAAAACTTAACTTGGCTGACATCGTCCAGTCCTAAATTTTCCAACCATTCACGCTTACGAAAGCCAATAATACCTTTTCCTGCTGCATCAACATTGCTTTCCAAGTTAATTTTGTCTATATCAAAATAATTTTCAAAGTCACTACTTCTGTGTGCAGTGTTTTTAAGCAACCCTGATTTATAGTTTGGCAGCCTATCCCAAAATTCATAATTGAATATTTCTACTCCATTATGATCCTGTTTTGCTACAAAAAGATCATTACGGAAACTTACATAATCACCACGCCTGTAACGTTGATTGCTTTGCCAAATATCAAATATGTCGTTACTAATAATAAATCCAGGTGCATGTAATGTACCGTTCCAATCACCTGTTTTTTGACCAATTACTTTTAGTCTTTCCTGTCTATTTCCTAGTGCAGGATTGTAAATTAAATCGTTAAAGATTGTAGTATTGTTAAACACTAGAACATGTTCATACTGTATGGGATCAATTGAAGCACTTGCAAGTTGAGTATTTTCTGTATTGACTGTAATTGTTGTTGTGTTGTCAATTCTGCTTACTTTGTAGTCTTCGTTACGGATAGGTTTTCCATTATAATCACGGAGATTGATTCCATTGCTAAGATCTGCAATAGTGGTTTGATTCCGTGATACTTGAAGAATGTTGTATGCAGGACTTATGCTAAACACTGTGCCTGCAACCCAACCCTGAGCGGCCCAGAACACAAATTCTTTTGCACCTGATTTGAAATCCACTGGTACACCATCTTCTTGTGTATCAAACACTATTCCCTGACTGTTATAATAACGCTGCAATGCGTTTAAAAAATCCACAACCTGTTGTTGTGTAGTAAGTGTAAGACCATATGGTATAGTTACAATCTGACGATCATAATCATTATACAGTGTAAACACATTATCGTTAGTAATACTAAATCTTGTAGCATTTTGATTTTTCACACTAGGCACAATTTTAAAGAATGGATTTTGGGAATCATATCCGTTTATGCGATACCCGTTTTCAGTCCTTGTAATTTTAACAGCACTATAAAATACTTTAGCCACAGGCGTGCCATCAGTAATTACAATGTTAACATCTTCGTCAGGAACAAAAATATTATTATTGCTGCTGTTAGGTGTTGCATTACTTGCTGCAACCTTAAGAAATTTTTTGTCGGTAAATCCTGCAACTTTATATGCTAAATTTAGTTCTAAATTTTGCACCCGTACTTGAATATCATCTGTACTGTGATTACTGTAAATTAGATAGTTTGCAATAAACTGATTATACCCTTCCGTACGATTTACACCACCTGTGGCGTCCTGTACTGTGTGTAGTTTATAGGCATCCAAACTGGGTCTATATGTTCGCTTGTTCTGAACAATTTGTTCTAAATCAGCGTTGTATTCATATAAATTTGCGTCCCACAACAATGTTGCATATTTTGCAGGTGCTTTGAGCATTCCCAAAAGTTGAATTGCAAATGGATATTCACTGCTGTGTCTCCAGGCTGTTTCCTGAGGACTCCAGTCTCCAAATTTCCAATCCAAGTTAGCATTGCTTACAAAAATATCATGTCCTACAAAATCACTTGGAGGCAACAAGTTGCCTTGAGCATCTACAGGAATAAGTTCCATTAAATCTGCTCGAATGCTGGTGTCAATAATAGTATAATCATTTCCCAGTGCATCCTGGTAAAGTTTACCATCACGCAAATCTTCCCATAATACAGTATTGCCACTTGTATAAGGTGCTTTACCATATCGTGTGTCCCACCAACTTGGTTTTTCACTTAGACCCAACATTTCCCAGGGAGTAATGTGTGGAGTGTCTGTGTCGTATAACCAATTATAAATTGCACGATAACCACCAGGCAAAATTTCTCGTTCTATCTTGTCTGCAGCTTGGCTATAGTTCCATGTGAACCTATTTTCTGTACTAAATGTAGTATTACTTGTTTGATCCACACGATTTTTTTCTGCCCAACTACCCCAGGAACTACGAAGAATATCCAACTCTACAGCACGTTCTGTAGGTGTATTACGGAAAAATCCTGTTAGTACTGTGTCCCAGTTCAGCAAGTTTTTATTATACTGTGTTTTAATGTTGTTATAAATTCTACTTTCTAGCTCAAGTAGAACATTATCTCTAATATCACCAAAACCTACAAATTTGCTGCCATCATGACCTCTTATAACACTACGCAAACCAGGATAGATGTTGATTGCTGGATTATCAGTAGCACCATGAAATGCTGTACTGTTGGGCATATAAAATAAACGGCTGGATCCAACGAATTTATGTAGGTGTACACCACCAGTACCTCCCAATTGTGTATCTCTTGCAGCAGCATCTTGATAATCTGTGTACAATGGATACACAAAACCCACTGTGCCCTTACCACGTTGCTCGTAATCTGGGTCCAGAGTCCCGTACAATTTATATGGACCAGTATTAGCGTCTACATAACCTGCAACTTCTTCCAAATATATTGTAGGCTTGTATTTGTGCCATAATCCTAATTTGCTAGGAGTAGGGGGCACAAAACTACCATCTGTATCACTGTATTCCACAATTGTAATAATATCAGATATTTTGATAGCAAGATTGACACTTAGATTTATTGCAGCCACTTGACTATCAAGAGTGTAATCTTCTCCATGCAATAGTTGTCTTTTGTTTGTATCCTGGGTAAGGTAAACCAGAACTGATCGTTGGCTTACACTGTTTAGATCAAACTGGGTACCAAATTCATAACTTGTTTCACTGGGATTGTCTACCACATAATTGTATATGGTTTTCTGATCTCCCCAGGGCAGCATGTCACTATAGTAAAACGGAAATGCATTCGTTTTACTACCGTTCATAAATTCAATAATTTTGTCCACGCACTGATCTGGTTGTAATAAGTCTATGTCCAACTTATCTATGTTGTCCAAAAATCTATTTTTAAATCTTGTGTATTCATTACTAGAATACTGTAAACTATCAAAAAAGTTTGTGTGCTTGTTGTTTAACAAATAACTTGACAAAATATGCCCAGCACTGTGTTGTAGAATTTTACCTGGATATGCAGCAATATCTATGTCCTTGACTGTATTAGAACCAAGTACATTTCCTGTCCAATCTGGAACATTTTCCACACTTTCTACAAAATGATTTCTTATTTGTCCCAGTGTTACGTTGTCAAAGTCTTCGTTGTTAGCATTGTTTTCCAGGTTTACAGGTACTTCGTAATAACCAAGATTAGTTTGTCCGGCGCTATAAATTTTAATAACGATATTATCGTCCTGGTTTACAGGATTATCAAAAACAACATAATTTTTGTTGTTGATCAGTGGTGTTGTATACAAATTGCTTGGGATAAATTTATTATTTACATAAACTTTGATATTTGCAAATACACTTAAACTTGGTGCTACTCCAATTTCAAAACTGTATAACTCAGCATTTGCTACATGAGTTACTATTTGAAATTGTTGGCTGTTGTTTGCAACCCTGCGCCAGCCATTGTTTATGCTTCTTGTGCCGGTGTTGTAATCATGTTTGTGTATGTGTCCACTTTTTATAATTACCTGTACTGGATCAGTTTCGCCTGTTTTGGTATACTGAAATGTATCACTAGCAAAGTTGTTGTCAAAAAGTATATCTCCAATATTATTAAAGTTTCTATAGCTTAAACCAAAACCCAATACGCTATCCTGTGCACCTACTGTGTTGCGTTTATAACTGAACAATTTTGTTCCAGCAAAGTTATTGCCTGGATATACAGTTGTATCGCTTAAACTTTTATGATTAGAATCAAATACATCAAAAAGTGGCTCCTGCATCAAACTTGTTTTTGCTTGGCTTTCTGTCCAGGATGTATTATTATAGGTAAATGTTTTTCCTTGATTTACAAATCCAAAATTTACAGTAATATTGTCTTGATCTTCTAGTGTTTCCACAGGCACTAGATCGATAATTTTTGCTGTACCTTCATCACTATCTTGATCTATAAAATCAACACGATAAACAGTTCGTCTTACATCAGGATCCATATCTGCACTGAACACAATACGCATTTGACTTGCAAGCTGAATATTGTCTGTAAAATAACCCGTACTACTAGCAACATTGCTTAAAGCATCAGTTTGAGTTGTATCAAATAATGATACTGGTTCTCTACTATTTGTACCACTATTAAATAATTGAATATTTCCCATAAATTCAATAATAGGACGTTTTGCTCTAGAATTTTGGTCTATATCCAGTGTAAAATTATTGTATGCTGCACTGTTTTCAATTACACGCTTATGAAACCATCTATTGTATCTACTCCAACCATTGTTGTCTCTACTGGCACGATTTATCAGTATATAATCCGGATCTATAGGACTGTTGTCCGTACCATCAAAATTACCACTGTCAAAACCTAAACTATCAAAAGGCTGACTCAAATCATTGGTATAACTTTCTGGTGTAATTAGTTTTGACTCTGGAACAAGACAAATACCACCAGGCTTGCCCACTCCCTCCACATAGAATATAGTGTTCTGATATGATTCTGGAAGCACACTACCATCAAACTCGATTTTTAAACCATTTTCTAATACTACATTATTAGGACTGGTGTAATCCTGTTGGCCCACAATATCAGAATCTACATTAATAATGTTTTGGCTGCCCTGATCTACTAGAACAATTCTGCCAAACATGTTTGCATTTACACTATCCTGATAGTAAAGAGTATCCAGTGTTGATGTTAAAACTGGTACTATTTCCAGATATTGTTCACTGTTTTTATATAATTGGCGGCGTGCATATGTAACACCTTCCTGTACACTTACACGATTTAATTCAGGAATATCAGCAATTTTTGTAAGCTGAATTAGTTCGTCGTCTCCAGTGGACACAGTGTCAATTCTAAAAATACTGTATCTTTCTGCAAAAGTTAAGGCAGTAGTTGGATCAAAGGGCTCACTGTCAAAACCAACTGCACCATCAAATATACCCCCTGCTTCCCAATCTCTTTCATCTGCGCTATTGTTTGCAAATACAAGCGTTTTGCCAACATAATTAAGTGTTCCGTCGATTCCGCCGTACAAACTGTCAATACGACTACGCAATTGATTGTGTATTTGAGTGTAAACAAGATCTGTTGCAAAACTTACATTTTGTACTACAGGCATATTTTGATAAAAATCGATATCACTAAGATTGGGCACTCTAAAAATAACACTGCCCTGATCTTCGCCATTATTAATTACGCCCTGTATTTCTCTTGTGCTTACATTTGACTGTTTGGAACTTACTCCACTTGTGCCTATTTCTGTCTGAATATAAAAAGGTATTCCTGCTTGGTCCACATTAAAGGTGTATTCACCTCCACGTGCCAAATATATTACAGGATTTTTATCTGTGTTATTATCCACAGTATAATGATTTTCCAAACTATCTATACTTGTTCTATTAATAATAAATGTTTTTTTATCGTCTAAAATATTTCCGCCAACATTTACTGTTTCTGGTCCTTGTGGTAGCCAAAAATACTCGCCATAGTTGACAAGTTTATCCATGTCCACAAAACCTTCGTAATTATAATACTCCTGAGAAAATAAAGCACTTTGATCAACTGTGCTTGCATTATGGTATCTCAAACTATTGAGTGTATCGTCTACAGTATGCACGTCCTTGATATTACCAGTACTGTCCTTGTATACAACGGCAGGCTCTAGTTGATAGTTTTGTCGCTGTGGGGTGCTTTCGGAAACATAAGAGTCGTTCTTTTGAAAACTACCACCAGTTTTTCTACCAATAAATTGATTAATTTGTGTATTATTGGGTTCACTAATTAATTGATCTAGTGTTGCGTTTAAATATTTTTCGTTAGCTTTGGTTTGGAAAATACCTGGAAGTAATTTTGTGCTTTTACGTAATGCCATTAGTAACTATAACCTCCGCCGCTGCTACTGCTTCCTGAGCTAGTGCTGCTGCTACCTGACGTGGTTGTTGATCCACTAGTAGTATTTACACTTGAAGAAACTGGCGTGCTTGAGCTTCCAGCAATAATACTTTCTGTGCTTATTGTGCTCACAGCATTACTTACAACATTTCCAGTTGCTAATAACTGATTTGCTGTAATGCTACTGATAATTTCTACATCATTAACAGTTGCGCTACTAATGAAAATTTCGTCTCTACTACTTGTAATTTGCATTAAACTTCCAAATACGCTTGTGCTTTTTTTAGGTACAATTATAATACTGAGCACATCAGGAGTCAATTGCTGATGCAAATATGCACTTAGTTCGCTAAAGAAAAATGTATCACCAAAGTCCCAATTACTGAGTGCAAAATAATCGTTAATAGCACTGATTACACGAGCTTTGATTTCATTATCACTCACAAATGTGTTTTGGTTCTTTACAACTTTAAATGTTGCTTGTAATTCTTCGTCTGCTTTGTCTCCAAACAATGGTCTATAATTGATATTATGGAAAATTATACTGTCACTTACACTTTTGCTGGCATCTAAACTACCGTAAAGATCACGTAATTCAGTGGTTGTAAGTTGTGCAGGTTTATTTACTTTGCCTGTCACGTCTGTAATATAGTTTCTGTAATCCAAGTCATAGCGTCTAGTCAATATATACAAGTCTATAATATTACTAGGGCTAGGGTCAATACGATAATTACCTGGTGCGTTGTGAGTGTAGCGGAAGGTGATTTCATCTCTGCCCACCTTTGTACTATATTCTGTTGTTTCACTTACACTTTTGACACCATTACTATCTGCACTGGCCAAATAAAACTTTTTGTCAGTACTAGCATAAAAAATTTGGCCAGCGTTGAAGCCCTGTAATGCTGTGTTGATTTCTGCAAGAGTCCGATACTGGCTTTCTACTTGAGATTTTGCTACTGGTTGTTCTCTATTATATCCTTCTTCGTCCAAATATGTTTTATAGTAAACAATTTTTGTTGCGCTGTTAATGTCTGGTGCAACAATCTTGGCAAAAAATTCTGGATCATCAGCTACATTATCATAATCGTTATCTGCAAAAGTTACCTTGACTTTTTCACTAATTACAAATCCATCCGTTTCCACAAATTTATCATGGATATTTAAATTGTATCCTTGTCCTAATGCACTATCACTATCAGGTTGGCTGTTCATTGGCAAAATATTAATAGTGTCTTTTATAGTTTGTGCACTTACTGTATCATAAACATTTTGTGTTTTATCAAAATAAAATCTTGTTTCTAATACACTTTCAAAAATGTATTCCAGAAACCTATAATTCACAGTGTAAGTTACACCATCATTTGTAAATTTAAACAACCAACTAGCATCCTGATTTGTTTCACTAGTATCGCCAGCATTTCCTAAATCAAACGTATTACTACTACTTAAATTTACTGCACTTACCTCTGTCCAGGCCTGTGTATTGATATCATAACGTAGTCCAAATGTCTTATATTGTGCTACATTGTTAATGATTGTGTTACGCAATGTTTGTGGTAGTGTTGTGTTAAACACTGTAATAATTTTGTCCAGTACGGCAGTGCTGGGAATATCTTCACTAAGTGTAACAGGTCCGAATCCAGTGGATAGATTACCCACACCCTGATTTGCACCATCCCCAACAACACCAGCGACGCTGGCCCAAATGTAGTCTTTTTTACCGCGACCAGCACTGCTAATTTCTACTAACTTATTATTAATATCAAATACAAAACCAGTGGGAGGCAAAAATTTTATCAAGCTGCCAGGCAGAACATATTGTAAATTGCTGTTGTTGAAAATGCCCAGCGTTACAGGATTGCCAGCACTGTTTTTAAAATATCCTGTTACACTTGCTACACCACTTGTGGTTTTATTCCAGGTTGTGCCAGTTGGTGCACTAAAAAAAGGAAACTCGCTATAGTAAAATTGTTTTGTTTCCACACTTTGCACAATAGGTAGCAATGTCCTGCTAATCATATTATCAATATCGCTGTTGGTTACAAAATCAAATGTAAAGTTTCTAGTAGCACTGGAACGATATAATATACCATCTTCTGCTAAAATATTTGTGCTGCTGTATTTTCCAGTAGTGTCTCTTACATCCAAGTATCTACTAATGCCACTGGCAGTGCGATTTACGGCCTTACTTTTTACAATATCATTAAAATTTGTAAAGGGATAAATCTGATAATCTTCACCAGTAACCATACGATCTTGTGTATAATATTGTTGCTGACTACGTTGTTTAATACTAATCAAGCTTTCTCTAGCAGCAGCATTACTAATAGTATTTTCCAAACTCAGTGTTACTGTTAGAGTTTCCAACTGTTGGCTATGGCTTACATAAGGAATTGCAACAACAATGTTTTGCATATCTTGTGGTTCTATTTTGTAAGTAAGGCCGTTACTTACACGATAATACACTCTAAAATCACCTGTGGGTATATCTGCAAATACACCATCTCCGAATACAAGTTCTATCTGATCGTTATTTTTACTGTTAATACTGAACACAGTCTTTGTTGTTTCACTCAAACTATTGTAAATTACATTTGTTCCGCTTACACTGGGAAGTTTACTCCATTGTACGTCTTCGTTTCCGTTACTGTCTACACTGTACAAATATACATCGTTGTTATCAATATTATTGACATCCAAAGATACTACACGATTGGGCAGTGCATCGCTAATACTAAAATCACTAACATTGAGTTGACCTTGTTTTAAATAAAAGAAGAAACCAGTATTGTCACTATTAAATCCTTTTCCATCATTTCTATACAAAGTATTAATTGTATTACCTGGTCTTGGACTTACTTCGTACAAATAATTTTGTCCACTATAAGTGCCTTTTACAAGCTCGAAATTCATAGTGGTTCCAGATATAGTTTGGGTATATTCGAATACTGGTAGAGTATTGGGCACAAGATTTACTTCGTATTCATCAATTTTTACACCTGCAATTTCATTGCTGCTGGCTGGTTTTCCAAAACGTTGCGTACTTACAAATGCACTGTTCATTACCAGTGTAAATTGCTCTAAAAAATCAGGATTATTTGTGTCTCCCCAGAATACAGTTGTTCCTTGTAAATCTTCGCCGTTACTGTCTATTACTTGCTCTGTTGTGTTTACACTAGTAACTTTGATTAATCCCCTTGCAACCTGGGTACGTTTAGGATTATAACTAATCATTTTTGCTAAACGTAATACACTGTCTCTACGTGTAGCAGTTTCTAAAAAGTTTTCTCTACTGTTTAGATCTGTTCGGAAACTTAAACTTTGTGCAATAAATGCAATAAGATCTGTAAGGGCAACATATTCACTGCTTTCAATAAAATCATTAAAATCTTCTGGATAGTAATTGCGCAGATAATCTATCATACTTTTTCTTATAGTCTGATAGTCATAAGATTGTAAATCTACTTCACGAAAACTTTCGTAAATCTTTTTCCAATCTTCTGCTGCAAATAGATTTGATTGTCGTGTAATGCTTGCCATGTTAATATCCTGCTGTTCATGTATTTATTGCAGGAATTAAGTATGTATATTATGTAGATTGTACTGTCTGGTTTGTTCTGTCAAATGTAATATACATTTGCTCACTAACATTACTGTTTACTAATTTTAGTGCAACAGTTACGCTTATACCTACTTTGTTATCTTGAACGGTTAGACTTTCCAATAAAACACGGGGATCTGCTTGGATTATAGTCTGAACTTCAGCAATAATCATATCTTCTAGTTCTGCAGTAAGAGGCTCAAAAACATAGGAACTGATGTTTGATCCGAAATCAGGATTCATAAGTTTTTCTCCCTGAACAATACTAAAATGGTTTAGTATGTCCCGTTTAACAAGTTCTACGTCTGTTAGAGTTACACTTCCAAACTCATTATCAACTGTGTTGTATCCTCTGTAATATGCCATACTTTATTTACCTGTTAAATGCCCGCTGTGGTGTCATAGGTTTTTCTTAAATTTTGAATTACTGGACTATTAAGACTGGATTTTGTAAATCCTGCCATCTCACTAGCCTTGCTTTGAACATCGTCTGTACTCAACACAATAGTTGTGCCGTCCACTGGAAAAGGTTCCAATGGTTTTCCTGATCTAATATTTTTAACATTACTTGTACCAACTGTTTTGGATACATTTATAAGAGTAGCAATTGTATCATCATCATCTGTGGGAAATACACTACCATTATTTGCAAGATCCTGGTATGTTTTTTGTGTACTTTCTACAAAAATATTATCTTGTATACTACTATTGCGTTGAAAACTTTCCAAACTATTGATCCCTTGCTTGCCTGTCCATACAACAGGATTTGTAAGCTGACTGTTAAGCACTGTGTCTTGTCTAACTAGTCCAGATCCTTTGAGTTCCTTTACAGTAAACCCATACTTACCAACAGCCCCGGTGCGGGAATCCACAAATCCAGGATTATCAACGGCGCCCATAAAACTACTTGCAGCACTTGCTAATCCTCGCATTACTGCGGGGTTAATTTTTCCTACTCCTTGTGCAAAGTCAGGTGTTTTTAAAATATCAACAATATTAAATCTACTACTGGTTTGCTTAACACCTGCATTTACTAGATTATCTATATTACCCAAACCTGGTAAATTATTTTGCAAAGAACTAACAGGATTTCCCAGTAGCTTACTTTGTGCTTGTCCTGCAACACGATCCAATATTTGCATATTGTCCAAATTATTGTATCCACTAAATCCTGTGTTTGCAATACGGGCTAGTCCTGGATTAGAATTTGTTAAATCCAGGCCGCCAGCTGCACTTGCACTTTTAACAACATTGCCCAAGGGAAATTCCACACCTAAATTACCGCCAACACTTTGCACAAGTCCTCCATTGTCCCCTATGCTACTTAAACCAGGAACACTTTTTGTAATACTTTGTAATCCATCTGCACCCGTAACACTAAGTGTTTGTGTCACTGTGCCCATAATATTGGGGTCTAAACCCACTTGATTTGCAAGACCAGTCAGTCCCGCAGCGCCTCCCAGTTGTGTTGCTGCGGTAATCACTGTGTCCAAATTTTGTGTTTCTCCACTAAGCACACCACTTACACTGCTTACACCCACGCTGTTTATTGTATTTGCTAAACCAGGAATATTTTCACTTTCTCTAGTCAAACTACTGCCCAATTTGCCTGCGGGTGCAGTAATACCACTACTCAAATTAAAATCACTACCAAAACTTCCCAATGCACTTGCAACTTTTGTTCCCACACCTCCTGGAAAGGCTCCGTTACTCAAACTACTGTTTGCAAAGCTTTTACTAGCTGTGTTGTTACCGCCGGATGCAGTTCTTTCCTGTGTTGTGGATCCAGATAATACACCAGTTTCATTGTAGGGTTCATGAGTAACAAATCTGTCCACGGTAGTGTTTGTTTTTCCTGTTGCACCGTAAAATCCATCACGAAGTTCAACATCGGACACACTGTTAATATTGATAGGAGATTTTTTCCTTGCTTCATTAGCTGGGCCAGCAAGTTGTATAATACTTCCATCCATGTTCAGTGGTCCACTTGCTTTGACATCTAAAACACCACCACTACTAATTCTTGTATTATTGCTGCTTAGATTTAAACTTTCCTTGCCTTCTATTGTAACTAGTGCATCTTTACTCAGCACACTAACATCATTGTTGGCCTGAACGGCTACTTCTTGTTCGCTTACTACTTCATAGTTTTTACCAGTGTGTACTTTAAAGTTTTCATCTGCATGCATATTTAAATTTTTTGCACGGAAACTTATATTACTTTCACTAAAAAAGTCTATTTGTCCGTGTTTGTCTATACTAATCCAAGCATTACCTTTCTGATTAATGATATAAACTATTTCTTCACTGTCGTGAATTAAAAACTGACCGCCGCCTGCACTTTTTAATCTTAGTAACTGACTATCGCCTTGCAAATCTCCATCATCAAGTATTACACTATGGCCTTTTTTACGATGAAAACCTTTAAGGGTGTTTATTTTATCTCCAGTATTGCCTTGTTTTTCATTATTGGAACGTAGTGCATCTATAATATCTGTACGTTCACTAATATCCTTACCGCTGCTGTCTGTTCTGCGTCCTTTACTAGTAATTCCTATTAGTTCGCTAGGAGTTTCACGCATGTAGCCACTTGTGCCGCCGCCTTTGACGGAATCCTGATCCAATCCTTGTAAACGCAATATATCAAAAACATCTTGTTGTAATGGTCTTGTGGGCTTGCTGAAGTTGGTTAGTTTATTAGTGTTGTTTTCCTGAATCTTGTCATTAAATTCGCCTGCTGGTGCTGATCCTCTGGGCTGAAATTGTGTGCTTTTACTGGGTGCAAAATTTTCTGTCCTAGTTGCCTCTGGTAAACTTTGCATCATATAAGTGTCAGGTGCACAAGCAAACCAAAAACCTTCCTGGTTTTTTCCTTCTGGAAAAAAACATAAAACTCGTGTACCAATATCAGGAGCAGGATATATTATGCCAGCAGTATTTTTAGTTTCCGTGTATTCATTGCTCTGATTAACAACTTCTGTTCTGCTGTACCAGGGAGTAGCATATCTAACCATTCTCCATTGTGCTGGATCATCTTCTATAGCTCTTTGATCTCCAACTGCACTTTTTCCTTTAGCACCAGTCCCAGGAATAAAAACCAGTATGTTTCCCATACGAACACTGTGACTGTTTTCTTTAACAATGCCAATAACAATCCCTTTTTCTTGGTTTACTCCACGAAATCTAGAACTATCAAATAAACTGTCGCCGCCACGTTTACTAATACTATTTGAATTTGTTGCCATTTAAATTTCCTAAAAATTGGCTGCGGCAGGCGGGAGGTTTTGATCGCTGACATCTTGCACTGGACCAGCATAATATGTTCCATCTGTTTTACGACGTCTTACCAAGGTTACTCCGTTTGCTCTAGCATCCTCTATTTCTTGTATTGTTTGCCGTTTGCTTTTGTTTATCTCTATTTTACTTGCTCTTTGAACAACAGAAGGATCTCCTGCAGGCTCTGTGGGTTGCCTATTTTGTTCTGCAGCTAGATCTTGTCTTAATTGTTCAGACTGAATATCTATTAATTCCTGATCTGCATCCTGTGTACTAATATTCTCAGTGTTTACTTTTCTTTCCACTTTTGGAAGTTGTTTGTTATGTCTACTGAATTGACCTCTGCCCAGCCTTACATTTCTTTCTTCAACTTCTTCAGGTGTAGGACCTGTATCCTCAACTTTGGCAACACGATTTACTTGCCGCTTGACTAGTGCACTTACACTGTTTTTTAAATCAGTGGGAAACAATTCATCTTCCATATCGTTTTGTGGATCATAACCAAAATCCACTTTTGCATCTTCTGCAATACGATCTACATCCTTGGGCTGTGCTTTTGCCCTTACCATTTGTAAATCTTGTGTAAACTGGCCCCCTGTAAAACTGCTTTTTACCTGTATAAGTTTATATATTCCATTAAACAAACTACTGCCATATTTTTTGTTTTGACCGGGGTCTGCATATCCAGTAAAGTCGTCATAATCTGTTGGTGTTCTAAAGCGTACATTTACATGTGGTACAGTTAAGTCCATGTTGATAGTGCCATCTGGATAAAATGGACTAATTGTAAGTTTTTTAGCAATTTCATCTTTCTGGAAGAAAGAATCTCCTGTGGGCAAGTAACTGGGATCGCCCAGGATTGTCATTTTTAGTTCCACTTGATCTGCACCCTCATTTAAAATTGTGCTCATCAAATCCTGACTGCGTTTGCTTTCCACAGTGATTTTAGATTTAATGCTTTCACTTTGTGTGCCTGCTGTGGTTGTCATTTTTGTAGTAGTTATATCTGCGTTTATTGCTTGATTGCTACGCTGATCGTTTGGAATACCAGTACCAAACTGTTGAACTTGATAGTATGCTGCATTAAAATCTAATTTGATATCCATTACTTCAGTATTTTCACCAGTAAAGATATAATCATATTCTTTATGATAGCCCTTGCCCAGTGGCTTGCTGTTGGGTGCATACGGGTAATCACTATAATAAATTGTACTGGGAATTACATCGTAACGAATTTTAAACTTGTATCTACCATGCTTGGGGTCCCAGCCCTTGACGTCTGTAATCTTGGGCTTGATTTTAAACCATTCAACACTCTTGTTTTTTCCAGGCTTGGTTGTTCCATCGTATATGTTTCTTTCCATGTAGTCACTAGCAGCTACAATAAAGTTTATAAGATTTACAATCCCTGTGCCAGCATTGACTTTAAAAACTTCACTTGCTGTATCTACTTCTACTTGATTTTTAATAGCATTTGCATACTGTCGGAATGCTTTGCCTGCAGTTTCCATGTTTGTATTCAACATGTCAAGACTTTCTTCTCTTAGTTCTGCATTGCCTATATTATCAGCTGTAACAAATTCCACTTCGTCGAAAAGCTCTGCATCTCTTGGAATTTGTTTTCCGGTTGCAGGATCTATTGTTGGCTTGGTTGTATTTTCATAAAACTTTGTAATAGCATCTGCAAGTGTTTTTGCTTCTCCACTTACTACAGTAACCGTTTCGTCTGTAGCATCTCCTTGCTCATCTGTAACATCTTGTTTTTCCAAAATTTCCACACTATTAGTAAAAATATCTTTTACTGTAGCAGCTTTTACCTGAATGTTTAAGGGTATAGTATTGTTTATACTACCAAATACATTCTGATGAAAAGGAACAGCCCTACACGCATATTCAGCACCACTACTGGATATGCTAAATTTGATTTCTGTAATTTTAACAGGAATGTATGCAGGCGGTATTTGCTGTGTGGCCTCTGCACCTAATTCATCATAACCCATAAATCTAATCTGAATAAGATAAGGTGTATTGATATAGTTAACACCCTCTTCCAGTCCGTCACTAGCACGTTTTAATCTTTCCAATAATGTAATACCGTTGGGTTCTGTAATAGTAAATTTTATATCCACACTGTTGGTGTTACCTGCTGTATTATTAGGACTCGTTACACCTGTAAGTTGCAAATCATCTATAAAAAAGTCTGTATCAAAATGTTCAGTTGTATCAGGACCATGTCCAGCACTTCTTGCAACAAGAATTTTTTGTGTTTTGTTCACAGTGTTAAGTGGACTAGAATCTGTGCTACGCATTAGATCCACATAACCCTTGACACCCATCATAAACAGGCTTATATTATAAGTGTAGGAGCTAAAATTACGAAGTGGATTGGGAGTAGGGTTAACTTCAATCTGACTAATGTCCTGATTAAATGTTCCTGACCTGGCTCCTGCAGCAGGGGATCCACTTCCTGCACTAACACTTCTTGTATCTGACGTAAATTGCTTTTGATTATCTTCGTTAATTTGCTGGTTGACTTGTGCTCTAGATTCAGTGTCCAATCCCAGTTGTTGTGCTTCACTTTGGGAAAGTTGTTGTATAGTCTGTGCATCTGCACCAGTAACACTAGTGCCAGCCTCACTACCTACAGTTTCTCTACTTTGTCTGAGCGCAGAGTCTTGTTCAGTAACAGCACCCTGTCTTAGTTGGCCGGCTGCACTTTCCTGACCTATTTCAAAATATTCTCTACCACTGGTACCATTTGCATCAGTACCGGATTTTCCATCTTTAAGATCCCTAGCACCTCCAGGTCCCAGCAAGTGACTGGTTGCTAAGTATCCACTTACTTCGTTGGGATTACTGTTATCGTCTACAACACCTAAGCGTTTTAAACTTCTGTAGTTGCGATTTGTAAGTGTGTCATAAGCTTGATCCTGTAACCCAGGATTATTAAGGTATCCACTCAATCCACCTTCTGTTTTCCAGTTTTTTGAATCAGCTAAAAACTCTTTTTGCCAGCCTGGGCCTTTGGGTGCACGATTATAGGCATCTCTATCAACATAGCCCACATCCACTAAACTAGCTGCACCCATCTGATATGCGCCAACATATCCCAGCTGATTCACTACTTGATAGTTATTGCTGGATTCTTTTTGCCTGATATTGGCTTTTAAAGTGTCAAACTGCGACTGGCTCAAGCCTGGTATAGCCATTTTACAATCCTAATGCTTGGTCTATACTGCTTTTTTTGGGAATAAAAAATTGTATTCCTGGCACAAAATCAAACACAGGGTCTTTGATAGTGTTGGGATTGCGTGCAGCAAAAACCCACCATAAATTGGAATTGTTGTATAGATCATATGCCAAAAGATCGGGTCTATTAGCATGCACCTGAGTTAATGTATAATAAGCATCATCTGCTTCACTGGGTATTTCCCTGTAATCCAGTATATCCAAATAATTTTGTTTAAGGGGAGTAGTTGAATAAGGACTGTCTGCACTGTATTCAGTCATTAAATAAATCCTCCGTTACCACCAGGTTTGCCTATTAGGTTTCCTTTTGCATATTCACGCAAACTAAAATCCAGTGTTCTTTTTCTACTGTATACAGGTAATAATGTAACAGCAAATGTGTTATTCATAGGAACTTGAGTTGTAGTACTACTGCCTTGTGGGCTGTTTGTTACTTGGATATTCATGTAATCTGTGCTGTCTTCCATGTTTAATGTAATGTTTGCTACAACCACAGGTAGACTGTTGAACATATGAGCCCCGTGTGCACTGAATCTCAGCACAGGTGGCGGTGTTCCTCTATTACTGTCTTGTCCGTAATACATTTTAGTAGCAGTTCGTAAAAAGTGCATAACAGCCAGCACATATCTACCCTCATCTTGTGTTTCTGCAGTAAAAGTTCCTGTAACTGTTAAATTTTCTATTGTGCTGCCACTATATGAAACACTGCTATAATTTGTGTGCGGAACAGTATTAGATGTATAAGCTGCTGAATATGATACAGAAATAGTTGGAGTATAAGGAAAAATAATTCCATTGGTGTTTGCTAGTGGTGCCAATATGCCCGCGTCTGAGCTTTTGTAAAAAACATTACCACTACCAGGACTCAAACTCAATCTTGCTCGTGTATCGTCAGTAAACACTTTGTTTACTTTGCCTGTTTCTTGCGCAAAATCCGCAAAAGCATTGTCCGATACACTGGCTAATTTTTGTCTTGCAATCTGACTGTTTTTATTGATATCTGGCACAGTAAAATCCATGCCGCCGTTTTGTAAATTCTCTAAACGAGCGGCAGCACGTCTTACATCACTGCTGCGAAATATACCTGGTGCATCTACCATAACATACCTTTTTAATTTGCTATATATATTTAGTTGTATTATAATATGCGTAGTTAATATTAAGGAACAGGAATGAGACCCAGAAATTATTTAAACAACAAAGACTTACTTTTAGAAATACACAAATCCAAAAGCACTTTTAGTAGTTTTGTGGATCCTGAATATCATCAGTTTGATATTATTCTTAATTCACTTGATCAGATTACAGACGAAACAATTGAAGAAGCCAAGCAAAATCGTGCAGATAGGCTACAAAAAGAATGTCATATGCAACGTCTTAAAGACAATCCCAAAGCAAAACTGGGAGATGTAGTTTTTGATGCTCAAGAAATCACCAAACAAGAGCTGGTTTTTCGTATCATGACTTTTGATCATGTACCACTTGAGCCAGGCAGAAAGAAGAATCCTAAAACTGTTGCTGATCATCATACACGATGTAACTTCCCTCCTTTCCAACATTATCGATTTGATGACAACGATATATTACAATGTGTGGGTAAAAGTCACTGGGAAGGGGGCATGGAAAATGGTTATTTTAACAAAGAACACGGACAGATTACTCCCAAATTAGCACGTATGTTTATCAAACTATGTGAAAGATATGGTAGTAGAAGTAACTGGCGTGGATATACATATAATGACGAAATGCAGAGTAGCGCATTACTACAATTGAGTCAGATTGGATTACAATTTGACGAAAGCAAAAGTCAAAATCCATTTGCATACTATACTGCAGCAATCACAAACAGCTTTACAAGAGTATTGAACTTAGAAAAACGCAATCAAAATATTAGAGATGATATTCTGGAACAAAATGGTATGAATCCCAGTTATACTCGTCAAGCAGCAAATGAATCTATAAAACGTGAAACACCGAAACCAGCAGATAAGTAAAGGCGCTTATGTTTAAAAAAATCTTATTTTTTACTGACATTCACTTTGGATTAAAATCCAATAGCAAACAGCACAATCAGGATTGTATCGATTTTATTAAATGGGCTATTCAAATGGGCAAGGAACACGGTTGTGATACCTGTGCTTTTTTGGGAGACTGGCACCATAATCGTGCAAGTGTAAATGTAAGCACACTAAACTATAGTGTCCAAGCAGTGGATTTATTGAGCAAAGGTTTTGATCAGATGATCATGATTCCTGGTAACCATGATGAACATTATCGTGACACCAGGGATATGAACAGTATTCTTTGGATGAAAAACTATAGTAATGTAAGATTTTTTGATGATATCACAGTAGATCAAGAGGTAGCAGTAGTTCCCTGGCTAGTGGGAGATGAACACAAACGAATTCCAAAATTGGATTGCAGATACATGCTGGGCCACTTTGAGCTACCAAACTTTTATATGAATGCAATGGTGCGTATGCCAGAAACTGGAGAATTACGTCGAGACGATTTTGTTGCTCCTGAGCGTGTGTTCACAGGACATTTTCATAAACGTCAATTGGACAAAAATATCAACTATATCGGTAACTGTTTTCCACACAATTATGCAGACACAAATGATGATGCACGTGGAATTACTATACTGGAATGGGGCGGTACCGAGGAATATTATGCTTGGCCCGATGCACCCAGTTTTAGAAAATATAATTTAAGTGATGTTCTAAGCAATACTGATCGTCTACTACTGCCCAACATGTATTGTCGTGTTGAAATTGATGTGGATATCAGTTATGAAGAAGCAAATTTTATCAAGGAACAATTTGTAGGACAGTATGGATTACGCGAGCTAAGTTTAATTCCTCAAACCAATCAGGAACTAGAAAGTACATTCGAAGGGGAAGTTAACTTTGAAAGCGTGGATAGTATTGTTACAAGTCACTTAACACAGCTGGATAGTCCCAATTATGATCAAAGTTTAATGATGGACATTTATAGGAACCTATAAAATGCTAGTTGTTGATGGAGGCAGCATTACATATGGAGACGAACTAAAAAACAAAAATGATGCATGGCCCTATTTAATAGACAAGGATGTAAAAAATATTGCTCTCAAAGGAAAGAGTTGTGCACATATAGAATTAGATATTCTAAATTATTATTATACAATTAGTAAATTTGACACATGTATTATTGCTTGGCCTAATATTATAAGAAATTTTGTTTATAAAGCTGATACAAGAACTTATATAGATTTTGGTACTAAAGGTTTTCACAGTGATTTTAAAGACAAAACATATGTGTCTTTGTACTATAAAAAATATTTTTGTTTAGCAGAAAGTTTAAAAGCACAATGGTTACGTTGTCTTAGATTAATATCATGGTTTAAACAAAATAAAATTGATTGGTTGATGTTTAATCAAGACACAATAGAACAAAAAATTTATAGCATGGACTTAGAATTATTTTCTTGGTTTCATAATTCGGAAGATTATCAAATACAAAAAATTTTTTCCGATCTTAAAAAACTAGAAAAAGAAATAATTTTACAAAAAAATTATGTAGGATTTACAAATAATGTTCTTTTTGATACTACATATACAGATCATCCCACTATAGAACAACACAAACAGATTGCAGACTTTGTTATGCAATATTATGTTAAAAATACAAATTAAACTTTATAGACTCCATTAGCAAAAGATAGTAAAATACAAGAATGTTTAAAATTAATACTCTTACAGTAAAAAACTTTATGAGTGTGGGCAATCACACACAGGCAGTTGACTTTAACCGTAACGATCTTACTCTGGTACTGGGCGAAAATCTGGACTTGGGCGGTGATGACAGCGGTGCTAGAAACGGTACTGGCAAAACAACAATTATCAATGCACTGAGTTATGTTTTATTTGGTCAAGCTCTTACTAACATCAAACGTGATAACTTGATCAACAAAACCAACAGTAAGAATATGCTGGTAACTGTTGAATTTGAAAAAAGTGGTGTACATTATCGTGTGGAACGTGGTCGCAAACCCAATATACTGAGATACATGGTGGGAGATCACAAAGAAGAACTCCAGGAAGGCGACAGTAGAGAAACACAGAACAGTATTGAAAAAATGCTGGGCATGAGCCATGAGATGTTCAAACACCTACTGGCGCTCAACACATATACCCAGCCGTTTTTGAGTTTGGGTAGTAATGATCAACGTGCCATTATTGAACAATTATTGGGTATTACATTATTGAGTGAAAAAGCAGAAACACTCAAGGATCAAATCAAACAAACTAAAGATATTATTACTGAAGAAGAATACAATATTAAAAGCATTCAAGACGCAAACCGTAGAATTGAAGAACAGATTGATAGTTTACGTAAGCGCCAACGTTTGTGGAATGCAAAGCGTGATGAAGATATAGAAAATTTACGCAAGGGCATTGAAGATCTTGCACACGTAGATATTGAGCAAGAATTACAAGCACACAATGATCTGGAAGCGTTTTATGAAAAACAAAAGAAAATAACTGAAGCCCAACGTAATGTAAATATTCTTCATCAAGATGATGTGAAACTACAGCGCACTATTGATAAACTTGACAAAGAAATTAAACTACTTGTAGATCACAAATGCCATGCTTGTGGACAAGACTTACATGATGACAAACAGGAAAAAATTCTTACTGCAAAAGAAGAACAAAAACAGGAAGCTGCAATGCAGTTGCTGAGTAATGATACACAGCGCACAGAACATGAAAAAACAATAGTTGATATTGGTGAAATAGGTACTGCCCCCCGAGTTTTTTATGATAAAATTAGTGATGCATACAATCATCGTAGCACACTTGACCAATTGGCAAATCAACTGGATCAAAGGATGCATGAAGAAGATCCATATGATGAACAAATTACTGATATGGAATCCACAGGATTACAGGAAGTAAACTGGACCACAGTAAATGAACTTGCAAGAGTAAGAGATCATCAGGAGTTTTTATACAAGTTGCTGACCAACAAGGATAGTTTTGTGCGCAAACGTATTATTGATCAAAACTTGGCATTCCTTAACAACAGATTGACCATGTATCTGGAAAAAATGGGATTACCTCATAGTGTAATGTTCCAGAACGATTTGAGTGTAGAAATTCAGGAATTGGGCAGAGATCTTGATTTTGATAACTTGAGCAGAGGTGAGCGTAATAGACTTATATTGAGTTTGAGTTGGGCATTTCGAGATGTATGGGAAAGTTTGTACCAGCCTATCAACTTATTGTTTATTGATGAACTTATTGATAGTGGTATGGATGCAAGTGGTGTTGAAAACAGTTTAGCAGTTCTCAAACGCATGGCAAGAGACAGAAATAAAAGTATCTGGCTAGTAAGTCACAAAGATGAACTGGCTGGTAGAGTAAACAACATCTTGCGTGTAGTTAAAGAAAATGGATTCACGCATTATGACACAGACGTAGAAATAAAATAACCAAAAAAACACACGGGCATAACACTAAGGCACTATATAATGGCACATGACTTGGCATTACAAAGGCGAAATCGTAGAACAACTACCTGAAAATATAGTGGGTTTTGTTTATATCATAACAAACATTACAAATAATAGAAAATACATAGGCAAAAAACTGGCACGTTTTCGTAAAAGTAGGCCCCCTCTTAAAGGCAAAGTCAATAGGCGCAAATACACAGTAGAAAGTGACTGGCAAGATTATTATGGCAGTAGTGAGCATCTTAATCAGGATGTTCAAGAATTAGGCTCAGAAAATTTTACAAGAGAAATCTTATATTATTGCACTTCCAAGGCAGAACTAGGATATTTAGAGGCAAAAGAGCAATTTGATCGTCGTGTTTTAGAAACAGACGAATACTATAACGGAATTATAAACGTTAGAGTAGGCGGATCAGATCGATTGCGCAAGGCACTTCTTGAACATTACAGCACATAAGGTTAGCGGGCCAGTTAAACAATTCCGCTGTGGAAAAAGCTCTCGTATAGAAGCACACGTAACATACTGATCTACTCCCCAATGGGAGGAAGCCATCAAACAAATTGGGCTCACTGGTTGGTATAGGTTGAATGCTGACAGCCAACAAACACATATTACTCTCGAAAACCGTTAGCACAGGAACGAAGCAACGGGTAGTGTCACATAAAAAGTGCAGTAAACAGCACAATGTATGTTTTATGTTACATGATGTCGACGTAGGTAGGGAAAGGTCAGAGCCCAGAGAGTAGTGAAAAACACCTATTTCTGAAAGGCTTGCGAGACTCACATGAAGATCGCGAAATTGGAGGGACCCTGTAACAGGTTCCTCCTGACTAACAAGGTCTACATGAATATCTTCGATGTTAGGACGAAGTCCATAAGTTGAGCGCAAGCGAAAACTTAATATCTACGAAGTAGATATCAAACCAACTGACTTAAAAATAAGGTAATCCAGATTTTTTAGTGGTTTCAAAATTATCTTCAACAATTTCACGTATTGCAGTACGATCTGTAGGACTAAGCATTACTGCTTCGTCAAAAGAAAGTCCACCACGCATAAACCAACACAACTGTAATAGTTCTTTGCGCATTTCTACGACCTCTTTATCAAATTGTTCAAGCATCCTAACGATCCGGTCGTTGGACAATGTTAAGAGCTTTATCCGAAAAAATTTGCTTGGTCAAAAGTCATTGGAGTTGAATATTTGTTACTGCATTCAGGGCATTCGATTTCTAGTTCTTTTAGTGCACTAGCGTTTCCTAGCTCAGTAAGTGTGTCCTGTATCCATTTGAATGTTTTTCTGTCACAATTTTTTATAAACTCGTCAATATGATTTGTGTTTGTAACTTCTTGCCCGTCAGGTGTAATAATACGTTCAATACCGCCACTTACTATACCAGTCGTGTATTCGGTCATCTTTTTAAAGATTTCGTTCACACGCTCCATTTTTTCGTTATCATCTAGCTCTGAGTTATTGATTACACTAAACATACGATTTGTTTCAAAGGTTTCCAGATTTAGCATATTGATTACTCGATATTGTTGTGGTCTAAACTGAAATGTTAAGCCCAAGTGTGCTTGTTCTGATTCGTACATTTTATTTGTTGTTACACTGTCTAGCAGTGGCCGTAGATCACTTGCATAACTGTTTTCTTGGGAACACGAAGGACAAGTGCTGGTGAACTCCATGCTTTCTCCATACGTTGCAATTCTGATTGCAATTAGTACAGAATCTAAATCTATACCTGGCATGCTCCAAGCATCCTTGATGTTAGGGCAACAGCTTTGTATTACGTCCACAACAGCTTGGCCGTTCATAAGAGCGTCTGGATTGTTTAACAGCATTTCATCTCTTGCTGTCATACTGAACACTGGAATTTCGCCTGTTTCTGGAAAATCAATACTGCCAGCAGGCCAAAAGTTTCCTCCACTGGGTAATTTCAAGTAAATGGCAGGAGTCCTAAAAAACTTTCCTAGTGGATTGGACTCTGGTGCATTACCTATACTGGTAGCCATTTGATTGGGCTCGATCGCCATGTTTTTCTCCTGATAAATAATATAAATGTGTATATTATTTATATGCGTATAAAACTGGTGAATAGTAATGGCTGTTACAGGCAATCTAGGTGATCAAGAAATACAACTTGATAATGCTGCTGAAGAAGCAACATTACAACGACTTGTGGATTTGTTTGATCAAAAATTTGCAGATAACAGTGGTGTGAAAAAAGCTGAAGCACAAGCTATTCGTGAATCCACAAAAGCCACACAATCAACCGCAGTTGCAAGCAAAGCATACCAACAAACTATTGATAATGTTAGTGGTAGCATGGAAGAATTCGAAAAACAAACTGTAAGTCTAATGGATCGATTTCGAAGTGCTGGAGCAGCAGCACTGAGTTTTGGCAGGGGTGTAGGCAATAGTTTACGAGGAATTCAGGAAGATGGATCCGGCCTAGGAGGATTTCTTAAGGAAACTGGCGAGCAAACCAGTAAGTTAGCTGGTGCCATTCCTGTTGTGGGAAAAGCACTAGGTGCAGCAGCTACTGGTATTACTGCAGCAGGTGCAGTATTAATAGGCAGTTTTGATAAAACAGTAGCTGGATTTACACAAATAACACAGTCTGGTGCAAGCTTTGGTGGTAGTATGATAGCTATGCGTCAAGCAGCAACACAAGGCGGTATGAGTTTTACAGAATTTGCTGATGTAATTAGTAAAAACAGTAAAGGACTAGCAGCCTTTGGTGGTGGCGCTACACAAGGTGCTATGGCCTTTAGTGAGGTTGCAAGAGCTGGAGGAGACTTTAGTAGAGATTTATTAGCAACTGGTTTGAGTATCAAGGATCAGAAAGAGTTCTTTGCTGACTTTATGGGTAACATGGCCGAGAGCGGTATGACAATCCGAAGTTTTGGCGGAGATTTTAATCGTGTTGCTGCTACAGCAGTGAAATATAGAAAAGATTTACAGATATTATCTGAAATTACTGGACAAAGCGCAGAAGAACAACAAGCCAATAGAAAAGCATTACAACAAGATGCAGCTTTCCAAGCACAAATGGCCACAATGCAACCCGAGGCTGCAAAGGCACTAGAAGCAGTAATGCAAAATTTAGGGCCAATGGGTCAGCAAATGTTGAAAGACCAAGTTACACTGGGAACATTTGGTGAAAAGAGTGCTCTTGCTGCAAGTCAACAAGGCGGCATTGCAGCAACTATTACAGAGGTTGCTCAAGCATTAAAAAATGGTGAAACAGACCTAACCAGTGTACTTGCTAGCGGACTAGATTCTAGAGCGGCACAAATTAAAAGAGAACAAGCTGCAGCAGACCAACAAGCAGCTATAAGTGGTAGTGTTAATAATGAAGTGCTAACCTCACTTGCAACTTCTGCTAATGAATTTAGAAAAATGTCTGCACTTGCTGGTAGTGCAACTCAAAATGTACAAAAAGTAATTGAATCTCAAGCAAAAGTAGCTGAAGGTGGTAATCAAGAAATTAACCTAGTAACAGATAGAAGTATTGCATTTAGAAAAGTAATGCAGCGAACAGAAGAGGCATTGTATAATCTTGCACTAGATCCAAATGGCCCTGTTCCAGCAGTAATAGATGGTATGACCAAGCTGGGTGATGCTGTTGCTGGTGCTATTAAAAAAGTAGGAGAAGTAGCAAGCGGCCAAGCAAGTCCTCTAGATCTCGTGGGCGGCCCAACAGGAGCAGCAGCTATTGGCGGAGCAGTTGCCACGGCTACAGTTGCTGGTATTGTTGCAAAAAAGGCAGCATTCAGTGTTTTGGGTAATGTTTTATCTAGAAATGCTAAACCCGCCGCTGCAGCAGATATGGTCCCAGACGCACAACGAAGTGCACCAGCTCAACCTACTAGACCCGAACAGCCAAGTAGAGCAGCATCAGCACAGCCAAGTAGAGCGGCACCAACGCAACCAACCAGGCCAGCACCAGCTCAACCAAGTAGAGCAGCACCAGCACAACCAAGCAGGCCAGCACCAGCTCAACCAAGTAGAGCAGCAGGAGGTGCTTCCAGAGGTGCAAGAGGAGGAGGTGCTATAACTCGTGTACTTGGTGGACTAGGAAGAGGTGCAGGTGCAATAATTAGTGGATTAGGTGAGGCACTAGCAAAACTAGGTCCTAAAGCTCCATTGATGGCAGCAGGTGCTGCGGGAGTCGGTGCTGCTATTACTGCAATAGGTGCAGGTATAGCAGGTGCTGCCTGGTTAACAGGAAAAGCTTTGCCTACATTTTCTGATGGTTTAAAATCTTTAGAAGAAGTAAATGGAGATGCACTTATACAGGCAGGCAAAGGAATGGCAGCAGTAGCAGCTGGTATGGCAGCTTTTGGTGTAGGAAGTGCAGTAGCAGGATTAGGAAGTCTTGTTGGCAGCATTACAAGTGGAATCAGTAATCTTTTTGGAGGAGATGATCCACTTAAACAATTAGCTACATTTAGTATTACTCCTATTAATGCAGCAGGAGTCAAATCCAATGCAGAAGCTATGGTTGCATTTAGTCAGGCAATGGCGGCCGCTGGAGGAGGAACTGCAGCAGCAGGTATAGGAAGTCTAGTTGGAAATATAACAAGTGGTATTAGTAGTTTCTTTGGTGGAGATAGCCCCTTAGAAAAAGTACAAAAATTTGGCGAACAAGAAATTAATACTGCAGGTGTAGTTGCAAATGCAAATGCACTCACTGTTTTTGCTGAAAGTATGAGCAAGATTACTGGTGCAAACTTGGAAAGCACAGCAATAAGTGATATGAGCTCTGGAATAAGGCAATTAAGTGCAAGTTTGCGTACACTTGATACAACAAAACTGGAAGCTCTAAGCGACTTTATGAGATCACAAGCAGAAAAGGTAACTGTACCAGATGTAACCGATCAATCACAAGAACAGGATCCAGCAGAAGTAGGTCAAGCTGCAATGGATAATAGTGCTGTAACTCTAGCAGAGGTTCAAAGGACCAATACATTATTAGAAAAAATGCTGGATTTACAAAATCGAACACTACCAGATCAAACAGATACACTTGCTAGAATGAGCTACAATTTCTAAGATTGACAAAGTTACGAAAATATATTACTATAAATAGGTAATAGAAAGAAAAAAAATGAGTTGGAAAAAATTTTTTAAAGTTCAAAATGCAAGTCCTCTTACTAATGTGAGTCCAGAATACGCAAGGGATGGATCACGTTATAATCACTATGCAAGTCATCTTCCGGAAGTTTACAGTGGCCATCCTAATCGTATTGAAAGATATGGTCAGTATGAAAACATGGATGTTGACAGTGAGGTAAATGCAGCACTGGATATCCTAGCAGAATTTTGCACTCAACTCAACCAGGAAAACGGAACTCCTTTTGAAATTATGTATCATGATAATCCCAGTGATACAGAAATAGACATTATCAGCAAAAATCTTGTGGAATGGTGTAATGTTAACGAGTTCAACAAACGCATTTTTAAAATGTTTCGCAATACATTAAAATACGGAGACCAAGTTTTTATTAGGGACCCTGAAAAATATGAACTTATGTATGTGGACATGAATGATGTAAACAAAGTTATTGTTAACGAAAGCGAAGGCAAGCGTCCTGAACAATATGTAATCAAGAATTTGAATCCCAACTTTGAAAATTTAACAGCAACACAAAAAACATTCAAAGATGGCCAGGTTCAGCCTACTCAACGCGGTGGCTATATTCAACCCAGCAATATGTATGATACGAATACAGGTGCAGGCGGACGTTTTGAGGAAAAACTAAATGAAAAAGCTGTGGAGGCAAAAAATATTGTGCATTTAAGTTTGACAGAAGGACTTGATGCAAACTGGCCTTTTGGTAATAGCATTTTAGAAAATATTTTTAAAGTATACAAGCAAAAAGAATTATTAGAAGACGCAATTATTATATATCGTATTCAGCGTGCACCAGAGCGTCGTGTATTCTATGTAGATGTAGGCAACATGCCCAATCACATGGCTATGGCATTTGTTGATCGAGTAAAAAATGAAATTCATCAACGACGAATCCCCAGCAAAACTGGTGGCGGCAGTAATATTATGGATACCACATACAATCCGCTTAGTATAAATGAAGATTATTTCTTTCCTCAAACTGCAGAGGGACGTGGTTCCAAAGTTGAAACACTGCCAGGAGGTACCAATCTTGGTGAAATTGACGATTTAAGATTCTTTACAAACAAACTATTTCGTGGATTGCGTATTCCCAGCAGTTACTTGCCCACTGGTCCAGAGGAATCTCCTGCTGGATATGCAGATGGCCGTGTAGGCACTGCTATGATCCAAGAACATAGATTTAACGAATATTGCAAAAGATTACAGCGACTTATTGGGGAAGTATTGGACAGAGAGTTCAAACTTTTCCTCAAGCAAAGAGGTTTAATTTTAGATAACAGAGATTTCGAACTAAAGTTTACAGAACCGCAAAACTTTAGCAAATATCGTGAAACAGAATTAGATACAAATAGAATTAGTACTTTTACTCAATTGGAAGGATATGCATATTTTGGTAAACGTTTCCTAATGCAGCGTTATCTTGGTTTAAGTGAAAGTGAAATCAAAGAAAATGAAAAAATATGGAACGAAGAAAATACAGATAGTAATATTTCAGACCAAATAGGTGTGCGTAGTGTTGGTATAACACCTGGAATGTTAGATAGAGATCAGGAGGACTTTAGTGTAGAGGAACCTGAAGCACAAGAGGGTGTAGAGGGAGAACCAGGTACTGAAGAAGTGGCAGAAACTCCACCAGAGGAAGCTGTACCAGACGATGTTGCGCCAGCATAGAATAAATATAGCATAGGAAAAAAATATGTTAATAAAAGACTTATATGAAACAAATGATTTAACTGATATATCTGATAATAAAAATGATCAGAGTATAGCCAAAAAAGATGATACTAGGAAGACACGACTTACTCTATCAAGAATTAACCAGTTAAGAATGCTAGAAGACAAGAAAAAAAAGGACTACTATGATAGTCTAAGCAAAATTAAAACACAATATGGTAAACAAGAAGAAGCTGAAGCAGCAGTTTAGTAATAAAAAATACATAAAAGTTACAAGGATAAACCATAAAATTAGGTTTATCCTTTTTTTTGAGCCCAAAACATAGTGTTTAACAGTGCTTTTATCACTGTTTACTAAATAATATTAGACAAATGCCTTATGATGAAAGGAATGTAACCTATGAGTGATAAATTTAACAAGCTTATTGAGCTCTTTATTGCAGAAGAGACAGAAGAAGCAAAAAAACTTTTCCATGAAATTGTTGTGGAAAAATCACGTGATATTTACGAATCACTACTTAATGATGATGAAGATGTCACAGAAGAAGAAGAAGATGTAGTAGAAGCAAAGCACGATGATGATGATGATGATGAGGACGAAGAAGTTGATGAAAGCTTCGACGAAGACATTACAGACGAAGACCTAGGCGGTGACGAAGTTGACGATATGATCAGTGATATTGAAGCAGACGAAGAAGGTTTAGATGTTTCTGAAGCTGACGACGACGAAGAAGAACTAGAAGATCGTGTAGTAGATTTAGAAGATGCTTTAGATGAACTACAAGCAGAATTTGAAAAACTTATGAACGACGAAGGCGATGACGACATGGACATGGATGACATGGACATGGATGACATGGACATGGACGACAAAGATGATATGGAAATGGACGCCGACGAAGAAGACGACGACATGGATGAAAGCTTTGTTCGTGAGTACACAGAAAAAGTTGCAGAACCAGCCAAAGCTGAACAAGGAGACGGTAAAGCAGGTCCAGTAGCAGGCAAAAATGACATGGGCGGTAAAGCAGTTGATCCAACAGGCGAAGAGTCAGGCGGAAAAGTAGCAGCACCCAAAGTTGATGATGCAGGCAACAAAAACAAGCCAGGCGGTAAAGCTGGTTTAGAAAAAGCCTAAGGTAACCTTTTATGAATTATCTTAGAGAAGACCTAACCTTCAATCAAGCCCAAGTAGTTCTTGAGAGCAGTACTGATGGC